>JAEEGL012136786.1_pt1 | contig 39953 bp, 29 predicted proteins | sample 9134231 | NCBI WGS metagenome assembly JAEEGL01 (sample SAMN16246548, study PRJNA631951) | gut metagenome | biome: gut microbiome; feature: rumen; material: fiber-attached | host: Bos | place: Iran: Karaj | collected 2018-10
ATTGAGGAAGAGATATGATAGGTATTATTGGAGCAATGGAAGTTGAAGTCAATGCAATAATTGACATGTTAGAGAACAAAAAAGAAAAGGTAATTGGCCCAATTACATTCACTCTTGGAACAATAAATGGAAAAGATGTTGTAGTTGCAAAATGTGGCATTGGAAAAGTCTTTGCTGCTATGTGCGCAGAAAGTATGATTCAGAACTTTGAATTAGAATATTTATTGAATGTTGGTGTTGGCGGATCTTTATCTAAAAATCTAAATGTTGCTTCAATTGCTATCTCTAAATCTTGTGTTCAACACGATATGGATACATCTCCTCTTGGAGATCCTGTAGGTATGATATCTGGTATAAATATAATTGAGATTCCAGCAAGCAAAGCTGTTGTTTGGAAGGTTGAAGAAGCAGTAAAGAGTCTTGGGCTAGATTATGAAATAGGCGTAATTGCGTCTGGAGATCAATTTGTAAACAGTAGCGAAAAGAAAGAATATATTTGCAAGACTTTTAATGCTATCGCTTGTGAAATGGAAGGAGCAGCAATCGCTCAAGTAGCATATGTAAATAAAGTGCCATTTTGTGTAATTAGAGCGATTTCAGACAGCGCAGATGGTTCTTCGCACACCGAATTTTTTGAATTTTTAAAGATTGCAGTTGATAATTCAAAGCATGTAATTGCAAAATTAATTCAATAAAACAACAAAAATATATAAATTTTTAGCTTATTTATGGACGATTCGTAGAGCATAACAAACGCTTTACAAGTCTTTATATTTATATTATATTATATATATGCTATGCGCGATTAGTAATAAATATCTAATAGAGAACGAAACTATCAAAAAGATTAGCAATTTTCTTTATAGCGATTACTATTTTCTATCTATAATAGCATATGTTGTTTTAGTTTGGGGATTAGGGCAATTTGCGCCAGGCCCATTTGTTGTAATTGGTATTTCTAGCATAGTTTTAGCAATATCTGGGATTTTGATTATTCAAAGAGATGTGATGCCTGTAATTCCATTGTTGTTTATGGTCATGTGCGTAATGCCAGCCGTTGAGTTGCCTTCATATTTTTGGTGTGTAGCCATCTTTGGCGTTATTGTAGTTGGAGCAGTATTATTTCATATAGTTTACTATAGAATTAATGTTTTTAAATTTGGAAAATTGTTTTTCCCATTGGTTTTGTTTTCAATTTCGATTTTGTTAGGCGGGTTAGGTTCGAGATTCCCAGTAACTTCTTCTGGAACGATATTAGGGTTTCTGTTAATCGCAATTGCGCCGTTATTCATATATATAATGGTGACAAATTATGCGGAACGCAGCAATAGTATAAGCAATTATATGGCAAAGACAATGGTTTATTTCGGAATTATTGTTTTTGTAGAACTAATTTTATACTACATTTTACATATGGATAGAGTTAGAGGTGGGTATGTTCCTCATCTCGGATGGGCAATTTCAAATTCGATAGCAACATATTTAACAATAACTATTCCGATGTGTTTTTATATGTATGTTAAGACACAAACAAAGGAAGCATATGTATACTTGGCTATTGGTATTATTCAATATTTTGCAATTTTTGCAACGACTTCTCGTGGCGGGATTTTATTTGGAACGGCAGAATTTGTTGTTACATCAATCGTAACAATATTTGTAATAAAAGATAGAAAGAGAAAAGAATATATATGTGTTGTAGCTTCCTTGATGGTCTTGGGATTAATCGCTGTGGCTATTGGATATCAAAAAATACTAAGAATTATTAAGTATATTTTTAATGATGGAATGAGTGATAGCGGACGATTTGAGTTATATAGAGAAGCCCTTGCTTGTTTTTTGGAATATCCAATATTCGGAGTCGGTCTAGGATATATAGGCAAAATGGAAAATGGTGCATTTAATTCAATAGGCATATATATGTTCCATAACACAATATTGCAATATGTTTCTGCATTAGGAATTGTGGGATTAACTGCATATGCATATTATTATTTTTCAAAACTTGAAATTGTTTTTGAAGAGTGGACCGACTATAGCATTTATGTGTTAATGGTTCTAATTGGCTTTGAGGGCTACTCATTGCTGAACACCGGGACAATTCAAGGCTATCCGACGAGCATAATAATTATGATGTTATTTGCTTGCCATGAAATGGATACTAGACAGCATGAATCGCAATTATATTCGCGAATAATTAAAAAGTTAAATTATAGGTATAAATCAATCAAAAGCAAATAAAGGAGGCTATGTATGGATAATCAAAACGAAATCCAATTAAAAAGATCAAAGGAAGAAGTGTCATTTTCTGATGTTTATCGTTTGCTAAAAAAAGGAGCTGTGATATTAACTATAAGTCTAATTATAGGAGTAATTCTTACGACATCGATCCTATTGGTTGTTAGGGAATTTGTAGGAACAACGAATTATGAAACAGAAATTACTTTTGCGTCTGCAAGCATTTCTGAAGATGTAGATTATAATCCTTCGACAAATGTTAATACATTAATTAAATCAAGTACAATTATTTCAAACGTTTTAGGGGAGCTTGGATATTCAGAAGATAAACAAACGGAATTAATACAAGCAGGATTAATTGATAATCTATCAGCATATGCAAGTGAATCAAAAATAGACAATAATGGAGTTTCTTATCCTTATACAGTGACTTTGTCGTTAAAAAAACTTTCAGGGAAGTTGCTATCTAAAGCGCAAGCGATGGCTCTAATAGAAGCAATCACAAAAGCGACAATGTTGGAGTTGACAAAGCAATATAAATATGAATTAGGTTTTTCAGAAATATCAAATATTGATTATGGCCAATACAACTATTTGCAAGTATATGACATATTAAATAGTGCTATGGAGAGTATAGACACATTATCGAGTACAATTGGTTCTAATGTCTTAAACTATAAAATTAATGGGGTCGCATTAAAGTCAGCATTTGTAAATTTTGAAAATGTTAGAAATGAAATTAAAGTAGCAAAGTTAAAATTAATTAACAATGCGATAATTAATAAAAACGCATCATCAAGCGAATTAGAATATGCTAATTTTAGTTCAACATATTATTCTCAACAAGTTACACAATTAAGCCAACGTTTACAAGATTACAACGAATTGTTAAAAGATACTAAACCAGATATTACTGTTGTAACAGGCAGTGTAACTATTGAAGCATTGAAAGATTATTATGAATTAGTAGATAAATATAATAAACTACAAGATCAATATGCATACAATTACGCTAGAAAGGCAGAATGGGAAATTATTAAAGATGCATATTCAGGTACAACAAAAGAAGATACAAGCATAGAAAGCGATTTTAATAGTATTATAGAGAACTATAATAGCGCGTATAAGCAATTAGATTCTATGTTGACTATTTATAATAATGATAATTATTCATCTTCTTTAGTAGTGGAAACAAAGAATGTAAAAGAAATTAAAGATAGCGCAATATCACCTTTAATTATTGTCTTAATTGATGTAGTTGCTATTTTAATAATTATGATAATCGTTGCTGCAATAGAACAAAAGAAAGAGAAGAAACAAAAATAGAAAGGAATTATATGAAAAAGAGCATTATCAAATATTATCTTGGCGTTGATTTAGAAAACGATGATTTAGCCAAAGGATATAATTTAAACGATTTAGAAGAACTCGAAAAGGTTATGAAAATGGTTCGCCATTCAATAATTAGAAAACACATCGCTAATGGCGTTGTGTTTAAGGATTTAGATGGAGTTCATATCGACAAGGATGTCGTTATCGAACCAGGAACACAAATCTATGCAAATAACTATCTAAGAGGAAATACGGTCGTCGGGAAAGATTGTGTGTTAGAGGCAGGAAATATTATTGAAAATGCAAAAATTGGCGATAATGTAAGAATCACATGTAGTAATCTTTCAGATTGTGAAGTTGGATCTAAAACAACAGTTGGACCAAACGCTCATATCCATACACACAGTGTAATCGGAAGTGGTTGTAGAGTTGGGAACTATGTTGAAATCAAGAATAGTTCAATGGGTATGGGAACAAAGGCTGCGCATTTAGCATATGTTGGCGACGTAGATATTGGTTCAAATTGTAACATTGGCTGTGGAGCTATCTTCATTAATTACGATGGAAAGAATAAGCACAGAAGCTTAATCGGGAACAGTGTATTTATCGGCTCTAATAGTAACGTTGTTGCCCCAGTTACAATTGAAGATAATGCTTATATCGCAGCTGGCACAACAGTTACGGTGAACCTACCAAAGAATTGTATGTGTATTGGTAGATCTAGAGAAACAGTTAAGGAGAATAGAAGTAAATACAATAAACCTCAATACGTTAAGAAGTATTTTGGTACAGATGGAATTAGAGGTGAATTCGGTAAGGAAATCACAGAAAACATAGCATTCCTTTGTGGCAATAGATTGGGATATTCTGCTGATGGCGGAACTATCGTTGTTGGTAGAGATAATAGACCAAGCGGCGAGGCAATTGCTAAGGCGTTAATCAATGGTATTATTACTGCAGGCGCTAATGTAATCGACCTAGGCGTAGTTACTACTCCAAATGTTGCATTTACAACAGTAGATAATAAAGCAAATTATGGTGTTGCGATTACAGCTTCTCATAACCCATGGCAATATAACGGTATAAAGATTTTCGATTACAATGGTAGAAAACTTGAAAATATTGAAGAAATCGAAATTGAAAAGCATATCGATGAAGGCAAAGTATATGAAGCTGAGTTCAAGGGGTCTGTAGAAGAAGGCAAGCACTATACTCAAGAATATATCGATGATTTATGTAGATTAATAGGCTCTCTAAAAGGATTAAAGATTGTATTAGATTGTTCAAACGGAGCTATTTCAAAAACAGCTAAAGGTATCTTCGATAGGTTAGGGGCAGATTGCGTTGCATACAATACAGAGCAAGATGGCCATAAGATTAATGATGGTTGTGGAGCTTTATATCCAGAATTCATAGTTTCTAAAGTATTAGAAAACAAAGCAGACATCGGATTATGTTTTGATGGCGATGCTGATAGAGTTATTGCTGTAGATTCTAATGGCAAGAAAGTAGATGGTGATAGCATCATTTATATAATTGGCCGTGAATTAAAAGAACAAGGTAAATTAAATAATGATACTGTTGTTGGAACTATCCATACAAATATGGGGGTAGAAAGATCTTTAGCAAAGATTGGAATCAAACTTGCAAGAACGGATATAGGTGACCATTTCGTTGTAGAGAGAATGTTAAAAGACGATTTGCTTGTAGGTGGAGAACAATCTGGACACATTATTCTAAGAGAATTCTCAAATACAGGAGATGGAGTATTAGCGGGTCTATATCTATCAAAGCTAATTAAAGAAAAAGGCAAGTCTCTAGCCGAATTGGATGATAGTGTTCACTATCCACAAGAAAACATCAACATCGTAACTGATAAGAAAAAAGAAATTATGGCTTCTGATGAAGTAAAGAGTTTTAAGGAAAACATAATTGCAGAATTGGGCGATAAAGGAAGGATTTTCTTAAGAGCAAGCGGAACAGAACCAAAGATTAGAATTATGGCTGAATGCGAAGATGCTAATATGGCAAAAGAAGTAGCGAACAAGATGAAGGCATTTATAGAAACAAAAATATAGAAGGATAATTATGTCATTAACAACATTTTATATAACAAATAATCCTAATATAGCACTAGCTGCAGAAAAAGCAGGCGTTAATCGTATATGGATTGATTTAGAGGTATTAGGAAAAGAAGAGCGCCAAAAAGGGATGAATACAGTTAAATCTAATCATACAATTGCTGACATCAGAGCTATTGCGCCATTATTAACTAAAGCGCAAATGATGGTTAGAACAAATCCTTGGAATCCTAATTCAAAAAAGGAAATAGATGAAGTAATAGAAGCTGGCGCGCAAGTTGTTATGTTGCCAATGTGGAAGAGTGTAAATGAAGTAAAGAATTTCATTTCAGCAATAAATGGTAGAGCAAAGACATCTTTATTGTTAGAAACAAAAGAGGCTGTAGAATGTTTAGATGAAGTTCTTAAACTTCAAGGCATCGATGAAATCCATATAGGGCTAAATGATTTGCATTTAAGTTATGGTTTAACATTTATGTTTGAACTACTAACAAATGGAGTCGTTGAGTCGTTGATAAATAAAATAAAAGTAAAAAATATTGTATATGGATTTGGTGGAGTATCTCATTTGGGAGATGGATTAGTCCCTGCAGAATTAATTATTCTAGAGCATTATCGTTTGGGCTCAAAGAATGTAATATTGTCTAGAGGCTTTTGCGATCAAACATTGCCTTTAGACCAATTCGAAGAAGAATTCAAAAAAAATATGGCCAATATGAAGTCATATGAGGAAGAAATAACAGAAGATAAGATAGCTAATAATCAACAAATATTAAAAGAAAAGATAGCTATAGTTGTTGATTTGATAAAAGAGAGGAGAAAAAATGCAAGCGGAAATATTGCGTAGTTTGAGAGAAAAGTATGGAGAAGGATTTTATTTGCTAAATTCAAAACAGTTTAGAAATAATTTCATTGAGTTAAAGCAAGCTTTTTCTAAAATATATCCACACTTTAATATAGCTTATTCATATAAGACAAATTATATTCCAAAGTTTTGCAAAATTATTAATGAGTTGGGCGGATATGCAGAAGTAGTTTCTGAGATGGAGTTAAAACTAGCAAGAACTATTGGGGTTGAGCCAAAGAACATTATTTGGAATGGTCCGATTAAGTCAGAAGCAGGAATGGAAGAGTTTCTATTAGATGGCGGAGTTATAAACGTTGACTCAACGGGAGAATTTGAAGTAATTAAGAAAATAATCGAACGCAACAACGATAAGCATATAAGAATTGGCGTTAGAGTTAATTTTGATATCGGGGATGGCGTTGTTTCAAGATTTGGAGTAGATGCTCTATCTTCTGAATTTGATGAAATAATTTCTTATATTAAGAATGCAAATAATGTTGAATTGGTTAATTTCCAATGCCATTATGCAAAGAGACAAATTGATTATTGGCCAAATAGAGCAACAGAGATGATTAAATTGCTTAAAAGAATAGGGATTACTCCAGGACGTATTGATTTGGGAGGCGGATTGTTTGGAAAGATGGAAGAATCTTTGAGACAACAATTCTCATATATTCCAAATTATGAAGAATATGCAAATGCTGTTGCAACAGTATTCCAAAAAGAGTATGGAGATAATGGCCCAGAATTAATCATCGAGCCAGGTTCCGCACTTGTGGGTGATTGTATGCAATTTGCAGGAACTATTAAAACAATAAAAAAGGTTAGATATAAATGGTTTGCCTCAGTAATGGGCAGTCAAAAGAATATTAGTATGACAAGTGTAAATCCTCCAATTGAGGTTTTTCATATGGGTGGTAAAACTCAAATGTATAAGAGTATCGATTTCGTTGGATATACTTGTATTGAAGGTGACGTAATTTATAAAAATTACGAAGGCGAATTGGCGTGTGGAGACATGATTCTTATTAGCAACTGTGGTTCATATTCTGTAGTTATGAAGCCTCCATTCATCTTGCCTAACTTTGCGATTGTAGATATAAGTGAAGGAAAGGAAGAGCTAATAAAGAGAGCAGAAACGTTCGAAGATTTATTTAACACATATAAAATATAGGATGAATATGAAAAGCATTAATTTATTTTTAAAAAGAGCATTTGATATCGTTAGTTCATTAATAGTAATTATTCTATTGTTGCCAGTATGGATAATTATTCCAATTGCAATTAAATGTGATTCAAAAGGACATGTATTTTTCAAACAAGAACGAAGAACAATAGATGGCAATGTTTTTAATATGTTAAAGTTTCGTTCTATGGTAGAGAATGCAGAAAGTATGGGAGCGGGATTGTTTAATTATGAAAATGATCCTAGAGTTACGAAAGTTGGAAGATTTTTAAGAAACACTAGTATAGATGAATTGCCTCAATTATTTAATATCTTTTTAGGAGATATGTCTGTTGTTGGTCCTCGTCCTTGTGTTAAGTATGAATTAGGAGATTTTGATACATTAAACAAGAAATATAAAAAGAGATTCCAAATGAAGGCTGGCTTAACAGGATTGGCACAAGTTAATGGAAGAAATGATATTTCTTGGGATGAAAAGGTTGAATATGATAACAAGTATATTGATGAATTCAATAAGAAGGGTATTATCGTAGATATTGGAATATTGATAAAATCCGTTCTTAAAGTATTTAAGAGAGAAAAAATATATGAAAACAAAGTAGAAGGTGCAAGCAATGATGTTGATTCTGCAAAACTTGCAGAAGAGGAAATAATTAGAAAGGCACATATGCCAGATGAGGAGATATAGTATTATGAAGTATTCTATTGAGCATAGACGAATTTGGTACAAAGGGGAAATTGTTGATGTTAATGATGCGAAAATCAACATCTTAGCTCCAACATCACAATTTGGATTAAATGTATTTGAAGGGATCCCTTGCTATTGGAGTGAAGAAAATCAACAACTATATGCATTTAGATTACAAGATCATTATAAGAGATTGGTTAAATCTGCAAGATTGTTACAATTAGATTTGCAATATTCTGTCGATGATATGAAAAAAGCTTTTATAGATGTTATAAAGGAAAATGAATATAAAGAAAATTTGTCAGTAAGACAAACATTGTTTGTTGATGGATTTGGTTCTTGGGGATCTGATGGCCCTGTAGATATGTTTATTGCTCCTATTCCAAAAAAGAAAATCAGTAAAGAATATAATAAAGTTGGCCTAAATGTTTGTGTTTCAACATGGAGAAGGATTTCCGAAGAGACTTTATCTCCAAGAATAAAGTGTGGCGCAAATTATATCAATAGTAGAATGGGGCAAAGGGAAGCTTTAAGAAATGGATATGATACTTGCGTATTTGAAAATACAAAGGGAACAATTTCTGAAGGCCCAGGCTCATGTTTGTTTATAGTAAAGAATAAAAAGTTAATCACACCAAAATTAACAGATTCTGTATTAGAGAGTATTACAAGAAAAACAATTATGGAATTGGCAAAGTTCCTAGGCTATGAATCAGAAGAAAGAGAAATAGATAGAACAGAATTATATGATTGTGATGAAGCATTTTTATGCGGATCTGCAATGGAAATTACGCCAATCATTTCTGTTGATAAATATATCGTTGGAAACAATGAAGCAGGCGAAATTACAAGCAAATTACACCAAGCATATTTAGATGCAGCTACAGGAAGGATTAAAGAATATAGTAATTGGATAACACCAATATATTAATTGTGAGGCGAAATTGAAAGAGATGTATGTTAAAGGTTTAGTATCAGTAATTATGCCTGCATATAATGCAGAAAATTATATAATGCAGGCAATTGATTCTGCGCTTTCTCAAACATATAAAAATATAGAAATAATTGTCATAGATGATTGTTCGACTGATGGGACAAAAGCAAAGGTATTGTCATACTCTAACATCCCAAATGTATTTTATTACAAAGCGGAAGTTAATAATGGTGTAGCAGCTGCAAGGAATCTTGGTATATCAAAGGCAAAAGGACAATTTATTGCTTTTTTGGATAGCGATGACGTGTGGGCTTCGACAAAGATTGAAAGACAACTTCAAATATTGTCTAACAATGAAACCCCATTATCATTTACAGCAATAGAGTATATCAATAGTGACGGAGAGAGAATCAAGGGGAAAAGACAAATTAAAGAACGTGTTTCATATAGTTTGTTGCAAAAGAATACGATGATTGCTACATCGTCTGTTATTGTGAATAGAGATGTCGTAGGAGATATCGAATTCCCTAACAGAAAGACTTGCGAAGATTATTCTTTGTGGTTGCAAATCTTGCAAAAATTTGGGGACGCTATTGGTATAGATGAGGCACTTGTTCAATATAGAATAACAGCAACATCTCTATCTGCGAACAAGGCAAAAGAAATAAAGCATTTTTATTTAGTACAAACTCAAGATTTACATATAAATAGAATTAAAGCAGCATTTAATTTGCTTTGCTATATATTTAACGCGATTAAGAAGCATTATTTGCAATAAAGAGGTTGAAATGATAGATATTTTTAAAGACTTAACTGTATTAGTAGTAGGATATGACAAATATGTAGATGTGTGGGACCATTTCTTTACTTTAATGAATAAGAATTGGAAGGAAAGACCAGCTACATATTTAGCATGTTCTACAGAAAATCCAAATTATGAAAATGTGAAAGTCATATGTGCAGGAGAGGGCTCGGAATGGAGTAAGAAAGTGCAAGTGGCACTATCTCAAATTAAAACTAAATATATTCTTTTGTTATTAGAAGATTTCTTTATAGAGCGCCCAATAGACAATAATGTTGTTCAAGAAGCTTTGGAGAGAATTGATACGAACAATATTAAGTTTAGCCAAATGATGATTCAAACACTTCATCCAAAACATGTAGAAGGCAAGAAGTTCTTAAATATGAAAGAAATTAGGATCGTTCCAAGCGACAAAAAATATGCTCTAAATTTACAGCCAGCAATTTGGGAAAGAGAGTATTTAATTAAGGCTGTAGGAGAAGAGAACTACAATACATGGGAGTTTGAAATGCGCAATATTAGCATTCCAGATTTAAACACGAAAGAGATCGAATGTATTATTGATGCAAGAAATATTTTTAATATTTTGCATATGATAGTACAAAGTAAATATCTACCAGGTGCAGTAAAAAAACTAAAGAAGCTAGGATATGATGTTCAAGATGGGAAAAGAGCTGAATTATCAAAAAAAGAAGCATTTAAATATAACACAAAATTATTGATGTATGAAATTACACCAAAGCCTTTAGTAAAGTTCGCTAAGAAAATAGGCAAATTGTTTAAATTTGATTTTGTAGTTGATAGATTAAGCAAGAAGAAAGAGGGTTAGTATGATTTTTGCAGCAGGAGTAACTTTGTATAATCCAACAGAAAACCAAATAGAAAATATTAAAAAATATTTTTCTATCTTCAATAAGGTGTATTTGTATGATAATACAGATAAAGAATCAAATGTAATTAATGTAAGAGATTTTCCATCAAATGTAATATATCTAACAGAGCATCAAAATAATGGATTATCTGTTGCTTTTAATAATATCGCAGAGAATGCAATAAATGATCAATGCGACTTTTTATGCACTCTAGATCAAGATAGTTTATATGAAGAAAAAGATATAAAGGCAATGATGAAAAAGATAGAGTCTTTGAAAAGTGTTGATGATATCGGTATTATTGCACCTTTTATATATTATGGATTTGGAACAATAGAAAATAAAGATGAATTAGAAGAAAAGCGATATGTTATTACATCTGGGTCATTTGTTAATTTGCAAGTAATCAAATCTACAAATATAAGATATGATGAACAATATTTTATTGATAAGTTTGAGATTGATTTGGGCGAGCAAATGAAAAGAAGTGGTTATAAGGTAATGATGTATTATGGCTCAGTTTTGATTCAATCTCTTGGAGATGATAATGGCCATAGACATACTAATCACTCCGTATTAAGACACTATTATCTATTTAGAAATAGGTTTTACTTTAATAAAAAGTGGTATGGCTTTTTTAAGAGAGTTGCTCTTGATTTGTTGCAAACAGCAAGACATGTCTTATTGATATGGTTATATGAAAATAAAAAGGGAGCAAAAACTCGCGCTTTATTTGTAGCTATAAAAGATTATAAAAAGAATAGAATGGGAAAGTTTAATGGAACAATATAGTAATTCTAAAACTCATCATAACTTTGACTATTTTGGAATTTTGTATTTCATTATAGGTGTTCCATGGCTATTTTTAATGTTAACATCTACGCGTGTGTTTTCTAGTATAAAAGCAATCATGCTGATTATGTTAACAATTATAGCTGCATTAGAATTATTATTAAAAAATATTAAAATGGAAAAGAATCATTTAATTTTTATTATTTGTTACGTTGCTTATAATAGTTTATTAATCCTAATTGGATTATTAAGTGGATTTGCTTTTTCATTAAGTCAAGATTTTAGTTTGATACAATATTACCTTCTTACCCCAGTATGTGTGTTGTTTATCTCATATGCTTTAGCAAAGAATAATTATAGAATACAAGTATTGTGGCGTATTGTAGAATATTTGACATTATTATTATGTGTTTTAGATGTGCTAAAAGTTGGCGCATTTGCAGTAAATATAAATATTCCATTTTTAGACTTTATTGTTATTGCTAGTGATAATATAGGAGAGACTCTAACGTTGCGTGTAGCGAATGAAGCATCATTTATGTTTTTATCGCCTATATTTATATTTTTGCTTTTTAATGTAAACAATAAAAATAAGCGAAACATTATTTTATATGGTTTAATAACATTTTTGAGCATAATATATGCATTTATTAGTGGAAGAAAAATGCTAGAGATTATTTTGGCGTTAGCTGGAATGTTTTCTGTGGCATATAGGATATATAAATGCATTAAATGTGGCAGCGTAAAAGAATTGAAAAAATTCCTTTTGAAGCTTTTTGCTTTGTTTGTTGTTTTCGTGATAGCAACCGCTATAGTGTCGAATAGATTAGGAATCGATAATATTATTCAAAAAGTATGGAATACTCTAAAGGTTGGGTTTAGTTCTCAATCAGATGGTATTTCAAAAAGAACGGAAAACTCACTAGCTCTTCTTAAATTATGGACCGAATCTCCAATTTGGGGAAATGGGCTACAATCTTATGCTCGAGATAGTCTTGCAAGTGATACTACATTATGGAGTTATGAAGTGTTTTTCGTAGCATACTTAGCACAGACTGGATTAATAGGTGTGATTATGCTGATGGGAGCAATGCTTGGGATAATTAAACCATTATGTATAAATAAGGAAAGTAAGAATCGAGATATTTCATTTGCAATTGCTGTTGGGTTTGTATCATTTGTAATATGTGGAGCTACGAATCCAATGTTGTATTATGCATGGCCATGGATAATCTCGATGGCGTTCGGTATAAATAATAAAAAAGAAATAGTACAAATATTTGAAGAAGAGCATTTTTATAAACAAGAAATTCTTGTAGCAAGAGAGGCATAAAATGGAAGCAAATACAAAGAGATTAAGAAATAACATCATAGTATCCTTAGTAGCGCAAGGCATCTCTTTGGCTGCGACTTTTGTTTTATATTTGATTGTTCCAAGATTTATATCAGAAATTGAATATTCAAACTGGCAATCATATATGTTATATGTGGGCTATGTTGGAATATTGCATTTTGGTATTCTAGATGGTTTAGTTTTGCGATATGCACAATATGATTATGCTGAATTAAATAAACAAAATGTAAGAAGCCAGTATTTTATAGTATTAGCAATTAATGTGTTATTTTCTTTAGTTGGATTAATTACGGCATTACTATTCTTAGATGGAGTAGTAAAGAGAGTAGCCATTTTTGTATCAGTTGGAATTATCACAAAAAATACATTTACTTATGTTTCATACTTATTCCAAATTACTAATAGAATAAGAAAATATGCGATATTAGTTATAATGCAAAAAGTTGCATTAACTATATTGGTTACCATTTTATTAATATGTAAAGTTCAAACATTTGAATTGTTCTGCATAGCAGATTTAATAGCAGATTTAATAGCAATAATATATGGTCTTTTCTCAAACAAAGATTTATTTTGGGGAAAAGCGTTACCTTTCGAAGACGGTAAAAAAGAAGTTTGGGAAAGTATAAAAGCCGGTTTCTTATTAATGCTTGCAAATTGGTCTGCAATGCTGTTTATTAGTGGTGCAAAAATGATAATTCAATGGCATTGGGATGAATTGCTATTCGGTAAAATTTCATTTTCATTTAGTGTTTCGAATATTTATTTAGTATTTATCACCGCTGTTAGTGTTGTGCTTTTCCCATCTCTAAAGAGAATGCCAGAAGAAGATTTGCCAGCAACATATATTAAAATTAGACGATTATTAGTTCCAATTTTGTTCGGGTCATTAATTCTTTATTATCCGGGTTGTTTGATATTAGAGCGTTGGCTACCAAAGTATGTGGAGAGTTTATCTTATATCGGAATGGTTCTCCCAATTATTGTATTTTCTTCAATTAACGGGTTGCTAACATCGAATTACCTAAAAGCGTATAGAAAAGAAACCTGGTTGTTGTGGATTAATTTAATATCTGTTGCAGTAATTTTATTATTGTATTTATTGTCGGCATATGTGTTTAATAATTATTATCTAATATTAGTATTTGTTGTTATAGGATATGCAGCAAGATCAATAGTATCTGAAATTATAATTATGAAATTGATTAAGAAAAAGTTAAATGTAGAGTTTATTGTAGAAGTATTAATGACAGCAGCGTTTATTTGCTGCACAACTCTAATGCCATTCTATGTTGGTATGGGAGTATATGCAGGCGCATTAGTTGTATATCTATTAATAAATTATATATATGCTAAATATTTGAAAAAGAAGGAGGAGATAATATATGAAAGGGATAGTATTAGCAGGGGGTAGTGGAACAAGATTATACCCATTAACTAGAGTGACAAGTAAACAATTGTTGCCAGTTTATGATAAACCAATGATATATTACCCATTATCAACATTGATGCTTGCAGGAATAAGAGAAGTTCTTATTATTTCTACACCAGATGATACCCCAAAGTTTGAGAATTTATTAGGTGACGGAAGTAAATTGGGCATGAAATTATCATACAAGGTTCAACCATCTCCAGATGGACTTGCTCAAGCTTTTATTTTAGGCGAAGAATTTATTGGAAATGATGATGTATGTATGGTGCTTGGAGATAATATTTTCTACGGAAATGGATTAAAGAAAGCATTAAATGAAGCTGTTCAATCTACAAGCAAAGGAAAAGCAACCGTGTTCGGATGCTATGTGCCAGATCCACAAAGATTTGGTGTTGTAGAATTTGACAAAGGCGGCAAAGCTATATCTATCGTAGAGAAACCAGCATCTCCAAAATCAAATTATGCAGTTGTTGGGTTATATTTCTATCCAAAGGGAGTATCTCAAATAGCTAAAACTATTAAGCCATCAGCAAGAGGTGAATTAGAAATTACAACATTGAATCAAATATATTTAAATGATGATAATTTAAATGTTGTAACTTTCGGAAGAGGTTTTACTTGGTTAGATACGGGGACACATGAATCTCTAGCAGATGCTACAGCGTTTGTAAAAATGATTGAAGAACACCAAGGTTTGAAGGTTTCTTGCCTTGAAGAAATTGCATATAACAACGGATGGATTACTAGTGAAGAGTTGTTAGAGATTGCAAATACAATGAAAAATAATCAATATGGACAACACCTATTTAGTGTTGCTACTGGGAAAATAAAGTATTAGTTGAGGTAAAAATGCGTATTCTTATAACAGGAGCCAATGGATATATTGGTTCTAGAGTAGTAAAGAGTTTGTTAGACATGGGTAACGAAGTAATCGCTACCGATATCTCTAATGAACACATCGATAATAGAGCAGACTTCATAAAAGCTAATCTATTTGAAGATCAAGATTTTTATAATTTATTTAAAAAACCAGATGTATGTTTACATCTTGCGTGGAGAGATGGATTTGTTCATAACTCGTTAAATCATATAAAGGATTTATCATCACATTTTAAGTTTTTAACATCGTTAATTGATGCAGGAATAAAACAAATAGCGGTGATGGGAAGCATGCATGAAGTTGGATATTGGGAAGGGAAGATTGATGAGAATACCCCAACCAATCCAAAAACATATTATGGAATAGCAAAGGATACTTTAAGAAAATCGTTGAGTATTTATTGCCAAGATAAGAATGTTGTATTTCAATGGTTAAGAGCCTATTACATTTATGGGAACGATAGTTTTGGCAATTCAATTTTCTGTAAGATTAGAAAAGCAAGTGAAGAAGGTGTTGAAAAATTCCCATTTACAACTGGAAAGAATCAATTTGATTTCATATCAATAGATGAACTTTCTAATCAAATTTCTCAAACAATAACACAAAAGAGTATTTCTGGTGTTATAAATGTTTGTTCAGGGACTCCAATAAGTTTAGCAGATAAGATCGAATGGTATATCAAGCAAAACGGATTGAAAATCAGTCTTGATTACGGAAAGTTCCCAGAAAGAGCAACAGAATCTCCTTGTATATATGGAGACAATGAAAAAATAAAAGAAATTCTAAAGAGTAAAGAGCAAAAGATTTTAGTAACAGGAGCAAAAGGCCAATTAGGAACAGAATGCATTTTAGAGTTGAAGAAAAGGGGCTTTAGTAATGTTAAAGGAATAGATATTGAAGACTTGGATATTACTAATGAAAAAGCCGTAAAAGAATATATAAAGAATTATAAGCCAGATGTGGTTATGCATAATGCTGCATGGACTGCGGTAGACAAGGCAGAACAAATGGCTGATAAAGTGTTTGAAATTAATGCTAATGGTCCAAAATTTATTGCGGAAGCTTGCAATGAAATAGGGGCAAAAATCGTATACATATCTACAGATTATGTATTTGGTGGCGTTGGAACAAATGAACTTGAAATAGATGATGCAAAGAATGGAGATTCCGTATATGCTAAGTCTAAATTGCAAGGGGAAGAAAACGTCCAAACTGCAACAAAGAAGTACTTTATTGTTAGAACATCATGGGTGTTTGGTAATGGAAACAATTTCGTTCGTACAATGCTTAGATTGGCTGATATGGGCAAAACCGAATTGTCTGTTGTTGATGATCAAATTGGCTCAGTAACATACACAAAGGATTTAGCCGTATTATTATGTGATATGATAGAGACTGAAAAGTATGGAATATATCATGCAACAAATGAAGGATATATTTCTTGGGCAGATTTTGCAAAAGAGATATTTAAATTAACAGGAAGAAATGTTATTGTTCATCCTGTTACAACAGAGGAATATAAAAAGCTTGTTCCTAATCAAGCAGCAAGACCTCTTAATTCAAGATTGAGTAAAAAATCTTTGGATGATGCTGGTTTTAACAGGTTGCCAAAATGGGAAGATGCTTTATCAAGATATTTAAAGGAGAATGAATTAATATGAGTAAGTTTTTAATTACTGGAGGCGCTGGTTTTATAGGAGGTAACTTTTGCCATTATATGGTAAACACATACCCAAATGATCAATTTGTATGTATCGATGCATTAACATATGCAGGTAATATGGAGACATTAGCTCCTATTATAGATGCACCAAATTTTAAATTTGTACATGAGAATATTTGTAATAGAGAAGCTGTATTCAAGTTGTTTGAAGAAGAAAAGTTTGATTATGTTGTTAATTTTGCAGCAGAAAGTCATGTTGATAGATCTATTGAAAATCCTGGTATTTTCTTGCAAACAAATATTATAGGAACTCAAACATTAATGGATGCAAGTAGAAAAAATAAGGTAAAGAGATATCACCAAGTGTCAACAGATGAAGTATACGGAGATTTGCCATTAGATAGAAAGGATTTGTTTTTCACAGAAGATACTCCAATTCATACATCATCCCCTTATTCTGCATCAAAGGCTAGTGCAGATTTGCTAGTTATGGCATATCATAGAACATTTGGATTGCCAATTACAATTTCTAGATGTTCAAACAACTATGGTCCATACCATTTCCCAGAGAAGTTGATTCCATTAATTATCAAAAAAGCTTTAAACGATGAGAAGTTACCAATCTATGGAACAGGCGAGAATGTTAGAGACTGGTTGCATGTTTATGATCATTGCACAGCTATCGATTTGATTATCAGAAAAGGTAGAGATGGAGAAGTTTATAACATCGGTGGCCATAACGAAAAGACAAACCTTGAAGTCGTAAAGACTATTTTAAAGGAATTGGGAAAGCCTGAGTCATTAATCGAGTTTGTAGATGATAGAGCCGGACATGACCTAAGATATGCAATGGACCCAACAAAAATTATGACAGAACTTGGTTGGAAGCCAAAATATACATTCGAAACGGGCATTGGTCCTACAATTAAGTGGAATTTGGATAATCAAGATTGGATTAATCATATTTTGTCAGGAGAATATATGCGATTCATGGAGAGTAATTACAAGAATCGTGTATAACGTTGTGAGTAAGAGCGCTTTATAAAGGAGATATGTATTATGGAGAATCAAGTTGGAAATTTTACTTTTAGAGATACAACAATAGAAGGAGTATATGTTATTGAACCTAAAAAATATGGAGATAACAGAGGATATTTTATGGAGACATATAAGGCTGCAGACTTTGATAGAGCTGGGCTTAAATATAACTTCATTCAAGACAATCAATCAAAATCAAAGAAGGGTGTATTGAGAGGCTTGCATTTTCAAAAAAAATATCCACAAGCTAAATTGGTTAGATGTTTAGAAGGACAAGTTTTTGATGTTTGTGTAGATTTAAGAAAAGATTCCCCAACATATGGAAAATATGAGAGCGTTATTTTGGATGCCGATAAAGGCAATATGTTTATGATTCCTAGAGGTTTTGCTCATGGTTTCGCGGTTTTAACAGACTCAGCTACATTCTGTTATAAATGCGATGAATTATATCATCCAGAGGACGAGGGTGGTATTATGTGGAATGATGAAGATGTTAACATCAAGTGGCCAGAATTAGATAACATAATTTTGTCAGAAAAGGATCAAAAGCATCCATTATTAAAAGATAGTAAAATAGAGTTTTAAAACCATTTTTAGTAATTGACATAAAACAATAAGGATACCCCATCATATATGATTTTTAACTCATTAGAATTTGCTTTTTTCTTGATTATAACATTTGCGTTATACTGGATTTCTCCAAAGAAATTTAGATGGGCAGTTTTGCTTTTAGCCTCATATTGCTTTTATATGTGGTGGAATTGGAAATTGGTTTTCCTTATTGCTGGGACTACATTAGTCTCGTATGGGACTGCGATATTAATAGAGCGATATGAAAACAATACAATCAAGAAATTAATATTAACAATAAATCTTGTTGTATGCTTTGGCGTATTGTTGTTTTTTAAATATTTCGCGTTTTTTGCAGATGTCTATTATGATATTATAGGGATATTTGCAGGAAAACAAATTCATGGATATTTTGATATTATGTTGCCAGTTGGAATATCATTTTATACATTCCAAACAGCTTCATATGTTATCGATTGTTACAAAGGGAAAATCAGAGCAGAAAAGAATTTGGGATACTATGCTTTGTTTGTAACATTCTTCCCGCAATTAGTAGCAGGTCCGATTGAAAGATCTGATGCTTTAATGCCACAATTAAGAAATCAGAATCATTCTATAACAGAAGTGGATTTTTCTGGGGCCTTTAGATATATGCTTGTTGGCTTTTTTAAAAAGGTGGCAGTAGCAGACATTATAGGAATTTATGTTAATGCAGTATATAAAGATGTGCAAGGAGCAACTGGATTTACATCACTTATTGCAACATTATTGTTTGCTGTTCAAATTTTTTGTGATTTTTCAGGTTACAGCGATATAGCAGTAGGGTGTGCAAAGTTATTCTGTGTAAACTTGACGGAAAACTTTAAAAAGCCATATAGCGCAAACACAATAAAGGATTTCTGGAATAGATGGCATATTTCTCTGTCGTCTTGGTTAAGAGATTATATATATTTCCCATTAGGTGGCTCTAGGGTATCCAAGCTTCGATGGATATTGAATATTATGGTTGTATTCTTTGTATCAGGGCTTTGGCATGGAGCTAATTATACCTATATTATTTGGGGGGTATTACATGGCGTTTTTTATGTAATAGGAGTATTAACTTTTAAGTATAGAAAACTAGTTATTTCGAAACTTAAAATTAATCCTGATGGAAGGTTTGCGCATATTGTTAGTGTTTTTGTGACATTTTTAATTGTAGATTTTTGTTGGATTTTCTTTAGAGCACAATCAATTGGCGACGCTGGATTAGTAATTTCAAAAATTTTTACAGATTGGCAGTTTAATCTAGATTATTATAAATCTGGTTTGAGCGATTTAAATATGTCTATAGGAGCGATGATATATATTATAGTGTGCGTAATTGGATTGAGATATATTGAAGATGTGAAATATATAAGCATAACAAACAATAAATTAATGGATTATTCGTGGGCGAGATATGTGACATATTATGCGTTGTGTATGACAGTTTGTTGCGCTTGGATATTCTTACAGCAATTAGATATAGAATCTGCTTTTATTTATTTTCAATTCTAAAAGGAGATAAGGATGAATACAATTTGGAAAAATGTAATTAAAATGATGTCATTAGCAATTCTAATTGTTATTTCATTTTTGTCGGGAATTCTATATATAGAAATGGTTCCAAATCAATATGCAGACACGTTTTTGGCTGAATTTGAAGATAAATATAATTTGTTAAACGATACAAATGAAAAGAAAATTGTGTTTATTGGAGGATCTAGTCTGCCATTTGGTTTGAGGAGCGATTTAATAGAACAAGAAATTGAAGGATACAAAGTAGTCAATTATGGATTGTATGCTACATTGGGAACAAAATATATGATGGATACCTCTAAGAGCAATATTAATAATGGGGACATTATAATCTTATCTCCAGAATTAAATGCACAGACATATTCGTTATATTTCAACCCAAATGCTATATTGAAGGCAACCGATGGGTTCTCTTCGATGAATAATAAGTTACCAATAAGTGATAAGTTGAAATTATTTTATAACTATTTTGAATATGCAAAAGAAAAGGTGTCTCTATCTAAAGAAGATACAAACGCTTCAGACATTGGGATATATCGACATGATTCATTTAATAAATATGGAGATATATCAGTAGATAGACCATATAATATAATGAACAACGGATATGATTCAACAATGTCAATCACTATGGATGACAAATTGTTGAACTCGGATTTTATTAAATATTTGAACAAGTATTGCGATTATGCTAAAAATAGAGGCGCAACAGTGTATTTTAGTTTTTCTCCTTGCAATGAACTAGCGATATTGTCTTCAAAGAATACAAGAGATCTATTCCAAGAAAAATTAAGCAAAAAAATTGCTTGTGAATTATTGCTTAATCTAGAGGAAACCATTATGGATTATAGATATTTCTACGATACAAATTTCCACTTAAATTCTAGTGGAGCTATAGAATATACTAGAAAATTAATAAAAAATATTAACTCAAAGCTTGGACATGAAGGATCATCTCAAATATATGAAGAAGTTCCCCCTCCAGAAATTAAAGGAGAAGAAATAATAGAACCAATAAATAATGGGGTAGTAGATTTCGATTTATATAATGGAGAAGCAAATAATTATTTCCAAGATTATTTTACATATAGGCAATATGGGACATCATATCAAATAGTTGGAATAAAAGATGAGTACAAAGCTGTAGAAAAAATAATTTTGCCATCAACATATAATGGTAAGTATGTTACTGCAATAAAAGAAGATGCATTTTATGGATGCGTTAATTTGAAAGAAATTTATATTGGGCTTACTTATAAAACGTTAGACAAGAAAATATTTAATGGTTGTATAGCGCTAGAAAAAATCTATTTATTTGAGACTGATGGTAATAAAATTGTGCCAGCCTCTTCAGATTTGTTAACAGGCGCGTCAAATAAAGTGAAGTTATATATTCCAAAAGGTTCGAATTATTTTGTTGGATATACATGGTCTAATTATTCATCATATTTCATGTATTTTGAGCGAGGTGGCAATTAATGAAAAATCTAAAGAGTGTCGTAATCGTTCTAATAAGCTTTTTTGTAACTCTAATAATGACTGCGTGCGAGCTAGTTAAATATGTAGAGCCTGAATCTAATCCTACAATCACAGAAAACGAAGAAGGATTATCTTTAGACGACGCAAAGAATAAATATTTAGTTGAAATGCTAAATGTCGTCTCTTTAGAAGATTATGATGAAGTAGGGAAAAGAGAATGTTTAGAATATATTGTGGAAGCAAGAACAAGAATTAATGAAAGTGATAACTATGATGAAATTATTAATACTTACAATGAATATAAGGATTTAATCTTGTCTATAAATAATGCCGACGAGAATAAATTGTTGAATCATAGAATAGAAGCAAGGAAAATAATAGAGACCTATATAGATATATCTTTATATCGACAAAAGGAAAAAGAAACAATTTATAATGAGCAAAGTTATTATCTACATAAGTTGAATAACGCAAAAACGATATCAGAAATAGATAGTTGCGTTAATAATTACAAAATATCAGTCTATCCGTTATTAACCGAAGCAGATATTATTGCAATCGAATATAATAATGCAATTGATGATGCAATTGATTTTATAAATTCATATTTAAATCAAGATTATTATAGAAGCGAAGAAGTTTTGTTGATACAACAAATAATATCAGCATTCAAGAGTGAGGTACATCTTTGTAAAACAATTGATGATATTAATGCTTTAAAAAATGATTATATTTTGGACTTGGATGAAATCAAGTCAGAGAAAGAATTGTACAAAGCAGAATGTTTAGAATTAATAGAGACCCAATATAACGCACTTCTGTCTTTGTTGGCGTCAGAATCAATACAAGAAGATAAAGCAAACGAAATAATAGGGCGCTTTAATTTAGAAAAATCTCAGATGGAGCAGATGGACTCAAAACAACAGATTATATCATGCATAACGGATATTAAATTGTCGATCTATGAAGAGAACGCAATTATAGGCGAAGAAGATAGTTTTAATAAATATAGAACGCTGTTGGTCGAGAAGTTATATTATATATTGACTCCTAGTGATTATAGAGAATTACAGCAATTGGAAATAAAGGATGCTATTAAACAAAAGGGAGATCAGATTTTAGATTGTTCAACATATGACACGTTAATGGACTGTTATGCGGATGCATGTGTTGTGCTTGATGGTATTTTAACCAATGATGAGTTGTGGGAAGAGGAAGATGTTGAATTTTTAAATATAATACAATCTCAATATGGAGATTCTGCCTTGCCTTTACCAAAGTCGCTTGTTGAAGCAAATAGTTATGAAGAATTAGCAAATATAATAGATTATTACGCATTTTATTTATTGCCAAATGGAGAGTTTTTGCGAGATTCTTTTAGAGTAAAACTTAATTGGGCATATAAGGACGCGGACTATGAAAGAATAGAGGTATATTGGTATTGCGAATTGATTAGATTTGCTGTTGGGCTAGATTGTCATATAGAAGGAGAATATTTTGTGTTTGAACTGTTACCTTATAACTATGCTTCAATTATTTTAGAAGGAGATTTGTCTAGTAAGGTTAATACTTTATGTGAATATAATAATCAAAATAACTTAGAAGACAGAGATTCTTCTTTCGACGATTTTGGATATAAGAATGTAACAACCAAAGAAGTAACAGTTTGGAATTCACAACAGTTATGGTATGCCTTAGAAAAGGGATATGCTCCAATCTGTGTTAGCGGTTCTTCGGCGGAATTAGTATTTAATGCGGCAAAGACCATTTTAAGAAATGTTATTAAAGAAGGAATGACAGATGTTCAAAAGATATTTGAAATATATAAATGGTGTGGGACGAATTGGGAACATGATGTGGTGTTTGACTCAAAAGATTATTCGACAAATTATGACTTATATCCCGATTCCGGATATGCATTAGTAACAAGTAGTCATGCAGAAGGAGGAATATTATATAATTCTGTTGTGTGTTCCGCCGCAGCAAAAGCCTTTTTAATATTGTTGAGAATAGAAGGAATAGAAGCGATAAGGGTATTAGAGTTCAATCATAAGTTATTAGATAATCATACAATAAATGGACACAATTATAATACAAATGGAACACATGAAACAGTATATATAAATATAGATGGTTTATGGTATTATAGCGATCCATTATTTGCGACTCAATTTGAGGTTACAAATAGTTTCAGTAGGTTGTTTATGCCAATATCTTGGGCTCCATGGCAAACAAAGCATGAGTATGATTTTGAAGCATGTAAATCGTTAAATCTTTCGTTATACGAAGACATTATGTATGATGGGCATAGTATTGTTGTTCATAATGAAGATGAAATGGCAATGCTTATGGATGCTTTTGCGCAATATGATAATACATTAGGGCAAAGAGTACTTAATATCATTTTCTATGCAAAAGAATTTGACGCTTATCAATATTATATAGAGCATTATAGTTATGTTTTTAAATATCAAGAATATTATTCTGTGGGAGAGCTTGCCGTTTTTAGTAATAATAATTAATAATTCTTGACTTTGAATATATATATTATATATTCTTGTATAGAGAGTGAATTTGTTTATAAGATAATAAACATTTGCTTTAATGAGGAGATTAATATGAGGGAAATAACCGATATAAAAGAAATTAGATCAATATTGCTTGAACTTACATGCGAAATAAAGCAAATATGTGAGGAGAATCATTTAAGATATTATTTATCAGGAGGCACTCTATTAGGCGCAGTTAGACATAAGGGATTCATTCCTTGGGATGACGATATAGATTTACATATGCCAAGACCTGACTATGAAAAGTTTATAGAAATATATAATTCGACTAATAGAGAAAATATTTTATACGCACAAGAAACAAATCCAGATTACTTATACTCTTTTGCTAAATTGGTTAAAAAGGGCACCGTCTTGTATGAAAACGGCTGTCATAGTGGCGTTGAAATGGGAGTATATGTAGATATCTTCCCAATCGATGGCGTTGGCGATACAAAAGAACAAGCCTTAGAAGTTATGAAGAAAATAAATATGCCAATTAAATTATTGATGAGTTATAGAATGGATTTATATCGTAAACATGTTACATTAAAGAAGAATTTACAAGTTTTTGCTGCTAAAATCGTGGCACCATTCTTTGGAAGCAAGAAACTTGCAAATAAGATTAATACATTAGCTCAAACATACAATTATGATGAGAGTAAATTAATTGCATCATTTATTGATGAGGTAGGGGAAAAGAGAATTTATCCTAGAGAAGTTTATGATAACGAATGCAAATTATCATTTGAAGGAATTGAGTTCCCAGCACCTTCAGATTACGATTTAGTATTATCACAATTCTATGGGGATTATATGACATTGCCTCCAAAAGAAAAACAAGTATTTACTCATTCATATAAGGCTTATATTAAGGAGGATTAAATGAACATAGCTTTGATTTTATCAAGTGGCGTCGGCTCTAGATTTGGTAGCAATATGCCAAAGCAATATTTAAATATTTTAGGGAAAGAAGCAATATCTTATGTTATTGATGCCGCAAGAAATAGCAAGAAAGTAGACAAGATTATTATCGTGGCTCATGAGCCATACAAGACCATCTTAAAAGAGAAATATGGAATAGAGACTGTAGAAGGTGGCGATACACGAAACAGATCTTTTAGAAATGGCGTAGATTATGTTAAGGCAAATTATGATTGCAAGAACTTAATTGTTTTAGACGCGGTTCGTCCTTTTGTAACAGGCGAAATGATTGATTTTTATTTAGATAAATTAGAAGATTATAATATTTGTGTAACAACAAAGAAGATTACAGATAGTTTGTGTTGTTTAGACACACATACTTGTGATAGAGAAAGATATTATATGACATCATCTCCTATGTCTTTTAGATTCGATGAATTAGATAAGTATTTGCAAGCTGATTCGCAGTTGATTGAAGTAATGCAAATGTATCCAGAGAATATAAAAGTATATTGCAATTATGATTTCAAAACAAATTTCAAATTGACATATGCAGAAGATTTGGATTTTATAGAAACATTTATGATGGTTCAACAAAAGAAAAAGAATAAATAATATATTAAAAGTCTAATAGTAATATTAGGCTTTTTTTATAGTTAGCGACAAAATATTGTATAATAATGACATAGGATGATATGCCACTATTAGGAGAGCACGCAATGAAAAGGGTCTATATAGTATTATTGGTTTGTATTGTATTAATTACTGTGCACCTAATTAGTTGCTCAAAAACAAAAGACATTATTTATGTTGACGACGTGCGCCCAACTGTTGAAACAGATGGCACAATAGAGTATTGGAAAGACTTGTCTTCTGGCAAAATGTATGATGATTGTAATTGTGAGCATGAAATAGAAAGTCCTTTGTCTATAGCGAAATTACAAAGTTATGTTACAAATGATTACTTTTATGATGGACAATCGCATTGGAAGTATCAAACAAATTCAAATAATATTAAAACAAACATAGAGGAGCATACCTTTGAAAATGGGGTGTGTACAATATGTGGATATATACAAGATACCCCGAACTGGAAGTCTACTGAATATGTCGAAAGAATAGTAAAAGAGAATTTAGCATTAGATTATTTAACTGAAGCAAAGTTGTTAAGAATAAATAACTTAATTGCAAATGGTACTTCATCAAGTAATCCTGATTTTTATGGTAAGGTAATTGCACTAGAAGGCGAGCAATCTCAACCGATAGAGGATGTTGACTCTACAACAATATATATATTTAAAAATGTTTCATACTCAGGGGAAGATACTTTTATCAAATCTAATTCGAATAATAGAAAGTTTATAGTTTTATTAGATGGAACTGCGAACTCTATTAAAGTATCAAATAGTGCGATTAATGTGTTGGGTGATTTGTATATTTTAGGCGCCGGAAGTTTAAAAATTGAATCTCAAAATAATGGAATTGAAGCAAATAATATATGCGTTATAAATACAAATATCGATATTCAAGCGAACGGAGTTGGTATTTCTGCAAATAAAATAGAATTTGATTCTGCGAGTATCAAATGTAGTACACAGGGAGATGGAATTTGTAGCCATAAGTATATTTATGCTAAAGATTCAAATTTCACTATGAATGCAGAATGTGAATATGTATTCAATTCGGACGAAAATAAAGAAAAATATAAATTAAGCGACAAAGATTTTCTTTATAAAGGAAGAGATGGATTTTATGGCTTAGAAAAGAATAAAGGTGTATTAGATTATGCTTTATTAAATAGTGCGAAAGGTATGCATGTTATTGGGGGTAAAGATGACTTCAATAAAAATGTGGAAACTATTATAGATGGGCTTTATTTGTACAATTGCAATTTAAATGTTAATTCTAAAGATGATTGTGTATATGTAGAATATGGGAATGCATTTATTTTCAATAGTAAATGCTTATTTAATACTTTATGTGATGCTATAAGAACAGATGGTATTATTGCAATTATTGATTCGATATATGAGGTAGAAGCTTCTTATGAAGGAATCGAAGCAGGATATATTGAAATTAGTAATAGCGATATTAATATAAAATCAAATGACGACTGCATTGAGGGGTCTAGCTATTATGATTTAGAAGGGTGGGCAATTGTGAAAGATAGTACAATTCAATGTATTTCTGATGCAGATGATGGTTTTGATACAACATCGGAAACCTTAGTGATTAATAGCAAAATAACATTGTTTGGCTCATACAATGGGGAAGGATTTGACTTGGATAAAGATTTGATTGTATATAGTGGGGAGATTTTTACTATTGCCTCATATGGCGGCGAGATTTATACTAATCGGTCAAAGCAAAGTATGATTGTTTTAAGTATGAGCGCTAAAATGGCAAAAGGCGACAAAATTCTCTTGAAAACAAAATCTGGAGAAGTACTGTTTGAAGGAGAGGCATTAGCCCCATATGGCCTTGCGGTGTTTTCGAGTTCAATTTTTAAGATAGGCGATGAATATGATATTTATCTAAACGATCGTTTGCTATTATGCATTGAGATAACAGGAATAATTACGAGGGTAATAGTATGAAAAAATTATTAGCGATAGCACTTATTGTGATATTTATATTTTGCTTTGTAGGATGCACAAAGATTGCTATTGATCCCGAAGAACATGAATTGAACACGGGAGAAAGTGAAGGGCAAAGCGAAGGCGAAGGACAAAACGGCGAAAGTGAGGGCCAAGTTGAAGAAAACGATAATGTTGGGGGAGGCGACAATTGTGAGCAAGATCCTCTTCTTCAAGTAAGACCTACTAGTATTTCTACGTATGAAAGGGACTTGCTTGCAAATTTTCCAATTGAAATGGATTCCTTAAAATTTGAGAATTATATTGCTACATCTACACATACTGCACTAACAGAAACATTTGAAATAATTGACGCTGGAGTTTATGAATTTAGTGGCAATTTCACTGACTCAATTAATATAGCAGCTAATGTAAATGTAACAATAGTTTTAAATAATGCAACGTTTGTTGTTAACGGATTAAACACAATTAGCGCAGGAGCTTCATCAATAGTTACTATTACATCTTTACCAAATACGGAAAACATGATTAAATGTACTGGGAAAAATGAAGCAAACAAAAGTATTGATGCAATTTCGACAAAAGGCGATTTAATCTTTAATGGCGAAGGAAAATTAGAAATTATTAGTGAAACAAAGAATGGGATTAAGGCTAATGGCAGTGTCCAAATTATAGAATCAAATCTTGTAATTAGTTCAGATAATCATGCAATTGCGGCTCGATATGTAAACGCAAAAGATTGCGAAATTAAAGTAAAGAAGGCGCCAAAAGATGGTATAAATGCAGATGATGAATTAAGTGCTTTTGCATATGAAGGTGGGTATGTTTATTTTGACAATGTAAAATATGATTGTTCTGTTAAAGGTGATGGTATTCAAGCAGATACTTTTGTATATGCTAAAGATAGCGATATAACAATTGTTACACAAGGCAAGTTTGTAGAAAAGACGCAAGAAAATATTGACAAATATGAGTTAGAAGAAAAAGATTTTGGATATATTTTTGAAAATGATGAGTATAAAAAAATTCCAAAAGATTTTAGGACGCCAAATAGGGAATATTATGCATTATCTCAAAGTTGCAGAGGCGTTCGAGTGTCTGGGTTAAAAGATGAAAATGATGAATTGATTCCAGGAAAATACTTTATATATTTAGAAAATAATCATATTAATATTAATTCAACCGACGATAGTATAAATTGTAAAGGTGGAAGCGTTTCAATAAAGGATGGAGAAACGTTATTAATTACTAAAGACCATGGAATAGATTGCGACTATAACACAACTCTTTATAGTGGTTTATATACAATAAATTCATATGAGGCAATTAGCGGAACATATGTTGAGATCCTAGACGGTACATACGATTTGGTAGCAACAGATGACGGAATCAATGCCACAACAGATGATGATGGTGTTTGTCCATATATAATTATTCGAGGCGGGAAAATAGATATTGATATAATATCAGGAACCGGCGATGCAATTGATGCTAATGGTAAGATTCTAATTACTGGTGGAGATATCGTAGCTCAAACAAAAGGGCAAGAATCACTAGATTCAGATTTTGGTACATGGCTAGATGGTGGCAATATTTTAGGTGTTGTTTATGCTGCCGTTATTAGTAGAACTTATAGTAGTGACCAAGTATTAACAACTTTTAACATTAAGACAAATATAGCAAAGGATAGCAATATTGTTATCAAGAGTGGTGAAACAGAATTATTTAATGTAATTGCTAAAAACGAAGTGCATATTATAACTTTTGCAACAGAATTATTAAAGGCGAATGATGACATCGAAATCTATGTTGATGGAGCAATTTTGGTGTCGGCTAAAGTTGAAGGGTATCATGTATATTTTGACGCAACGGCTTTATCTTAAAAGATTAAAGACGATGTAGAAAATATTTTGATGTTGATAATATATCAGGTAGGATACTCGTATAACAATTACAGGAGGCTAAAATGCAATTAAAATTAAGAAAGTGTATTTGCTGTTTATTTTTGTTTTGTATTTGCATGTCATGTTTTATATTTATTTCATGTGAAGATAATACGCCAATTGAAGAAAGTATAGTTAAAACTATTACATATTATGATGGCAGCGAATTGCTTGCTTCAAACGCATACGAAGATTTAACCGAAAACACAGCAATACTTACTCCTGTAAAGAAAGGATATGTGTTTAGTTACTGGTATGTAAATGGATTGGAAAATGAACCAATTGCCATAGAACAAATCCAAGAATATTTTAGCACCAATGATAATCTTGAATTATATGCTAAATGGGAATTACAAAATTATAGCATTACCTATTTAAACACAATCGGGATTAACAGTAATAAAACTTCGTATTCAATAGAAGATGATGAAATTCTATTAACGTGCTTGGCAGATACTGAAGACCAAGAGTTTGATGGTTGGTATATTGATGGGCAGAGAGTTGAGTCTATATCAGCAGAAGAAGCAAAAGATTTGCAAATAGAAGCAAGATGGACAGAAAAACCACAAGTTGTTGTGAAGTATATGTATGACGATTTGGTATTAGAGGAAACTTCTGTTTATGTAAAAAAAGGGACACCGTTTGATGTGGATAATAAAAGCATTTTAGGTTATAACGAAAATGGAGTTACAGTTAATGGAGTCGGCGTAGATTTGTGTGAAAGGATCGAGAGCGTTAGCCAAAATTATGAAATTGTTATTAACTATGAAATAGATGCTTTAGAAATGCCTATAGTAATTATTAAGACGGATAAGTGTGAGGTTATTACTAGTAAAGAGAACTATTTGACATCAAGTGTTTCAATTATTAATACCAAACAAGAATGGGTTATTTCTTCTGCAAGTGCAGGCGTTAGGGGTAGAGGGAATTATACTTGGACTTTACCTAAAAAAGGGTATCGCATAAAATTTGATAGTAAAACCAGTTTGTTTGGCAGTTCATATAAACAAAAAAGTTGGGCTTTGTTAGCAAATTATACAGACAAAAGTTTAGCTAGAAATTATATTGCACAAGAGTTTGCAGAATGTTTCGAAGATATATCATTCGCGAGTATGCACCAATTTGTAGAACTATATTTAAATGGAGAATACATGGGTGTATATCTATTGTGTGATCAAATACAAACAGGCGAAGGTAGAGTTGATATTGACGAGAGTTATGAAAATGAAGTAGATCCAGGCGATATAGGATATCTTCTAGAAATGGATGAATATGCGCCAAACGAGGGAACGGAGAATAAAGACTATGTAGTTGTAGATGGAAAAAATTACGCGATAAAAACCCCAGATACTGATAGCAAAAAATATAATGCAGAAGTAAGCACCGAATTTATCAAGGCATATTTAAGTGATTGTATAAAAGCAATTAAGGGAGATGATTATGCTGCAGTTGAGGCTTTGATTGACGTAAACTCGTTTGCGGAAACATACATAATAAGTGAAGTGATTATGAATCCGGATATAGATTGGTCAAGTTTTTATTTGTATAAAGACAAAGGTGGAAAATTGACAAGTGGTCCAGTATGGGATTACGATTTGGCAGCCGGAAACTGTGGTTTTTCTCGCAAAGAGAACTTCATTTCTCCAATCGATACAATGTATAGTTCGATTTATAGCGTATGGTATAGTAATTTGCTTAGATTTGACGAATTCAAATCATTGGTATTAACAAAACTGAACTATTACAAAGATAGCATGATAGAGATAATTAATAACTTGAAAGTAGATAACAACAATGGTCTTTTTGCTCAGTATAAAGATTCTTTAAATAGAAACTTTAGTAGATGGCAAATATTTGATATGACGGTTTATCCTAACCCATATGGATTAACTACATTAAAGAGTGTTGAAGCACATATTGATTATCTATATAATTGGCTATTGGCTCGATTATATTATGTGATAGATTATTACTCTTGACAATATGCAAAGCGAACAGTTTTATTTGTGCAACAAAATGCCTCGTGCTAGGTGCGTGGTAGGCAAAGATACTGCAGCGATAAAGAGCTACATAGCCAACCAATTGAAACAAGATCAAGAAAGTGATCAATTGAGCATGTTTGACAATAGAGACCCGTTTACGGGTAGCAGGTAACACATGCGTGACTAGCAGGTCAACAAAAACGGGCACTTGTGCCTAAGCCAGTACGCTTAGGGCTAATTGCCCGAAATTGTAATACCACTCGATTGTCGAGTGGATATTTATTATTGTTTCAATTGTGATAATATAATAAGTAGAGCTGGCTATTATTGCTTCAAAATTGGTTTATTATAAAACCTATCAATTTTTGTTATAAATAGTTGTTCTATAATGTTTTATTAAAAGAATCGCATAGGGGGATTGAATGGGAATATTTTTCGCTATAATTTTTTATATCCTAGAAGTAGGAATAGGCGTTCTTTTATACACGAAAATTAAAAGGTATAAAAGTTTTTCTATAAAGGATACAATAATTTATCCATTAGTTTTAATTTTGACATTTGTTGTTATGATAGTTTCTAGACTGTTATATGCTAATGATGTCTTTATAAATGTAGTAAGAGATTCATTCTCGGATGCCATTGATATTATTAAATTATCGTTTAATGACACGATGATTGAATTGCTAAAGTTGAACTGTAAGTCTTTGTTGGCAGCATATTATATTGCATACGGATTGTCAGCTGCAGCATTGTCTAGTTTAACTATTTACTTGTTAGAAATTACTCTAAAGAATGTTGTGCGTTTAGCAAAAATTATGTTTAAAGGACGAGATGTAATTTTAGTTTATGGCTTTAATGAAGATGCCAAAAAGATGATAAAGCATTTTAGTGATGAACAAATTAAAATCACTTTCGTTCTTGATTCGGGCAATATTGATAAACATGTTGAAGAAAAGACGTATTTGGACAAGTATCATGTAAGTTTTGTTGAATATCCATATAAAGAAAAAGACGATTATGAAGATGCAATATTAAAAGCGACTAAATATAAATCTAAGAATTATACAATTATTACATTTTTCTCTGATGATAAAAAGAATGATGATTTTTCAACAGAAATAATAAAGGTAATCAATAGTGGTAAGAGAAATAATGTTAAGTTCATTATGAATGTGGATAATGTCCAAGAAAGTTTCATTTTGAATAAGATATATGACAAGGATTCGCAACTAGATAAGACAAAAGGCTATTTAAGAGTTTATAACAAATATGATTTAAATTCATATATCTTTAATATGAAGCATACTTTTGCAAAGCATATACATGAAGTGGAAGACGAATCACATAAATATATTAAGGATAATTGCACGATTCAAGGATGCGATATTCATGCTTACTTCATAGGCTTTGGCAAAGTAAATCAAGCCTTATTAAGGGACGCACTAATAAATAATCAATTTATTGAGGAAGTCTATGATGACAAGAAATACAAGTTATTAAAAAAGAATATTGAAGTAGATGTTTACGAAGAGCAAAAGAAATTGAATGCATTTAACTTGTCAACAGGTTTATTAAAGTATCAAAAATCGCAATTCAATAAAGATAATTACTTTGATCTTCCTGAAGATTATTATTCTCACATTGTATTTAATTTTGATACAAATATTGAAGATCTTTCGTTTATTAATAAAATATATGATGATATTAAATGTCGAGCAAAGAAAACTCATCAATTTAATTTCTTTTTTATCTCTTTGAAGAGCGATATGTATAATTTGCAAATAGCACACACAATACAAAAGCATATTGACTCAATCGAAAATAGCAATAGTTTCTATTTCGTGAGAAAAGAATCTATGACGGAACAAGATGTTGAAGATAAGAACTTATTCTATATTTGCAACGATAAAGATGTTTTCTCGCACAAGAATATACTTTTGAATAAAATATATGACTCTGCAAAGTTTGAACATTTCTGCTATGAAGAAGGTAAAAAGTATGAAAAGCCTATCGTGGATGAAAAATGGAATGAATTGCCTCGAATTAAGCAACTATCAAATTTATACGCAGTAAATGCTTTTGAGTTTAAAAAAGATTTATCTGGAATAAATCCTGATAATTATGTGGCAAAATATAACCCAAACAATATCGAACCAGTAGGTGATAATGATATTGGCCGTTTAACAGAGTCAAATAAACAATACGAAGCAATAGATGTTTTAGCTTTTCTTGAACATGAAAGATGGAACGCATTTGAATTATCAGTAGGCGCATTGCCTATGAAGATAGAAATGTTAGAAGAATTGAACAAGGATAATAAAGGCGGAAAAGTAATTGGGCAAACGGAAAATGGTAGTTATCATGCTTGTCTTGCCACTGCAACTGGGCTAGTACAATTTTATAAGAAGGTAAACGAGATGGGTTGCAAAGAAGCTAATAAAATATGTTATGACTATGATTCTATGGGCAATTTTTTGGTTCACCATAAAATACTAGAAGAGAAAAAAGTTAAATCTCAGAACTATGTTTAAAAGGTCGCACAGCCAATTTATCTAAAATTATCGTTATATGGAGAGAATTATGAATAACGACAAAATATTGCAAGATAAAAAAATCTTCTTAAGTTACGGGCATCAAACTATAGATGACGTTGTTATTAGATTGAAGGATGATTTAGAACGACTAGGCGCAAAGGTTTGGTTGGATAGTACTCGAATACAAGAAGGGAATCAATGGGATTCGGAAATTGAAAATGGGATTATAGGGAGTGATATTGTTGTTGCTTTAATGACAGAGCATGGGTTTAGACGCCCAAACGGGGTATGTTTGAATGAAATAGTAATGGCAACAAATTATGCTAGGCATATTTTCCCTATCAAAATAGATTCTATAAGCGTTCCGTTGTTACTATGTCGTATACAATATCTAGATATATCAAATGATAAAATAAATGAAGAAGCTACATATAATCGAATCTTAGATAAAATTATTGCATTTTCATTAGATCCTAAAAATGAGATTAATGATGAAACGCAATTAATTTCAGAGATGTTAAATCCAACAATCGAGTTTTCTGGGGCTATTGGGAAATTAAAGAATTTTATAGGTAGAGATTGGATAACAAAAGACGTGCTAAATTGGCTCGATAATAAGGAAAAGGAAGACAATGTCTTTTTGTTGGTTGGTAAGCCAGGAACAGGGAAATCAACATATTCGACATTTCTTGCGACAAATTATCCTCAATTTAAAGGTATTCATTATTGTAAATACAATGATATATCAAGTAGAAAAGTGAGTACTATTCTAAAAAACATTGCCTTTTGTTTAGCTCATCAGATTGAGGAGTATAAAGAAAATCTACTTAGAGTTCTAATAAAAGGGGATATTAATTTTTCTGATGCGCAAATTACATTTAACAAATTAATAGCAGTCCCAATAAAAGCGATTGATTACAAAGAAAACGTTTGTATAATTATTGACGCTATTGATGAAATGGAAACAAATGAGGCAAAGGAGTTAATTAACTTATTTGAATCTGTAGATTTGCCAACATGGTTTAAGATGTTTATCACTACTAGAGAAAAAGATGACATATTGAATTGTTTTACGAAATATAAACCAAAAGTATTAGACACAACAAATAAAAATAATTTGGAAGATATAGAAAAATACATAGAAGACAAAGTTGGTACGATATTAACAAATGAAGAGAAACAAACACTATTAGAAAAGAGCGAAGGTGTATTTCAGTATGCAGTATTTGCGTGCAATGAAATAATAGATAAACAATGCTATTTAGACTTACCAAAAGGATTATATAGTTTGTATTATAATGCATTTTGCTTAAAGTTGAGAAATCAAGAATATGAAGATTATAAAGCAGTCTTTGAAGTGTTGAGTGTGCTACACGAACCATTAGATAGAATATCAATCGAACAAATTGTGGGTGAGCAAAAACTACGCAAGGTAAACGAAGCCTTTAACGATTACTTAAATACATCTAATGGATATATTGCTTTTACGCATAAAAGTTTTTCTGATTTCTTGATATCTCCAGACAATATTAGTTTTGGGATTAATATAAATGCAGGTCATAAAAGGATTGTAGAAGCAATATATGAGAATATTGGAATATGTGAGAAATTAGAAGATTATAGAAGACAGTATATTTTTTATCATTTATTCGAAATTAAGGCATATGACAAAATTGTTATGTTATTAAATCAAGAAGAAGATAGTATTGATTCTTTAGTAAAAACATTGGTATATAGTGATATATTGAAGCAACATAGACAATTTTTCTTTAGCCTTCAAAGTAAGACAGATCGATATTCGGAATTAATAATTAAGCTATTATATTATTTTTTAGATATTAACTTAGATAAAAAATCAAGTTTATATCAGGCATTCAGCATATGCTTCAAAATGAATGCGAATTGGATTTCTAGCTTTGAGCAAGTTCTTGAAGAAATGATAAATCAAAACTATGATAAAGCTGCGAAATTGGGTGAGCAATTAGTAAACGAACATAAGTTTGAAGATAAGTATTATCTAGCCGAACTATATACGCAAATAGGAAGTGGGTATAGAATCCCAGGCAACCTAAAGAAAGGGCTTGAGTATTATAATAAAGTTCTAGATGTATATGAAGGCGATAGATATCGATTAATCACCAAAAATTTCCAAACAGCATTTTTCCTTAGCGATTTGGAATATGTTATGGGTGAAGTAGATAAGGCTATTCAAGATGCAGAAATGTATTTTGAATTGTTACCGAAGGATTCACCAAGTTTGTTTGATGTATGCTGGTTAATGACTTTTACTTATATGAGTACAAGAGAATATGATAAAGCAACCAAATACGCAAAACAATGTTTAGAAATAGCAAAGCGTGAAAAACGATTAAGATTGGAGTGTAAGGCAAATTATGCAATAGCGGAGACCTTGGCGTTTATAAATCCATCTGAAGCATTATCATATATAGAAGAAGCAAAGAGACTTGCTTTGGTTTTAGATGATAGAGTTAGAACAAGGATTTATTTCGCATTGGTGGAAACTTTACTTGCAAAAGGCGATTACGATGAGTGTGTAAAAGAGGGACAAGAAGGGCTTAAAGGTCTTTCAAATTGGTATACTGGTGTGGCTAGACTAGATATGTCGATTGCTGAAGCGCTTCGCGAATTAGGTGAGAATGAAAAGGCTTTTGAAGTGGCAAAAGAAGCATTATATAGATATAAGAATACAAATTCATATCCTTCCGAGAGAATAAGAGCGTGGACAATTTTAATAAGCATTGCTTTGCAACTAGGTGAGCCATATATAAACGAAGCAATAACGTTTGATAAATTTGAGGACATTTCGCATCTAGACAACTTCCCGAATTCAAAGTCCGAAATAGAGTATATAAAGCAAAAGTTGGCTTTATTGGGCAAATAAGTACTCTAATCGTGGGCGAAATAGTGCTGTTGTTATAATTCTAGAATCTTATCCAAATACAATTCATATTTCGTTGGAGAATATAAAGCTAATGTCCAACCGACAACACTTAAAATACGATCTATATACGCTTGTGGATTTTTAACATATAAATCAAGGTATAAAGAAAGTGCTTTTAGATAATGATTGTTCGCATCTTCAAAGTTATTCTTTTTCACAAAAATATTTCCAAGAAGAAGATTTGTTTTTGCGAGATTAGTATAGAATGCATCTTTTGATATAGTAGTGGCATTCTCGTAAATCTTCATAGCGACAAGGCATTCGTCTTTTGCTTTATCGAATTCATTGTTAAAGAAATAATTTAATGCAAGATTGTAATATGGGACCGCTAATGGCGTATAGTTAACATTTTTGTGGGTATCTAGCATTAATTTCTTTAGCTCGATAGATTTTTCAAAATATTCTACGGAAATCTTGTGCTCGCCGATAAGAGCATTATAGTATGCAAAATTGCTGTAAGATGTTGCAAGATAATCATTGTATGCTTCTGGATTATTTTTTGCTAATTCGGTATATATATTTATTGCATTTTCACATGCTGATTTTATTGCATCTTTGTCAAAAGAATTATTATAAAAATCGAAATTATAAACAACAGGGAAATCTTTATCGATTGCATTATATTTGTTGTTTTCTAAATCTATCTTTAATTTCTCAAAAAATGTAGATACAGAAAGGTAGTATTCTTGAGAATTTGCTTTTATTAATGGTAGTACAATTGTAGAGATATTTTGCAAGAAACGATAATATTCTATAGGGTCTTTTTGATCTAATTCGGTTTTCTTTTTTAATGCTTCATAGTAGCAAATATCCGTTTTAATATGACTAAATATGGCTATATGTAAATAAGCATATTTATTGCATGCGTCTGCATATAGAGGGCCAAATTGGATTTGATCATATTCATATAATTGGTTCAATTCGGAACATGCCTTTTTAAATAAATATGAGGCATCTTCATGTCTATTAATCATATAATATAGGTTGCCAAGTTCTGTATATATATGAGCGAGCTTAGCTCTACATTTATAATTATTTGGGGTACAATATGTCTTTAATAATAATTTTGCTTTTGCATATTGCACCTCAGCATCAGCGTAGTCATTTGTTAAAAAATTTGCTTTTGCAAGATTCGTGATATAATCTGCTTTTTGTATATCAAATGTGTGGTTCTCACCAACGCAATCTATTGCTTGCTCAAATTCATGTTTTGCGTTTGAATAATCTAATTGCTTATAATAGATTTTACCAATTAAATTATGAAGATTGGCAATATCGATAATTAAAGTCCTATCTTTTGAAAACTCAAATAAAAATAACATTTTCTTGCATAAGTCCATGCATTTTTCGTAATTATTTTGATCAAAAAGATAATCGGCATATTCTATTAACAACGATTTTGGCAATTGAGGATGTTGCATTATTTGGTTAGCGATAATGTCATAATTAGATTCTACTTCTTTATAATTAGCCATTGCTTTTAATGCTAATATTCTTAATCTCAATTCTTCAAGATATGTTTCTCTTTCAGCTAAGGTTTCTCTATCTCTAGCGTCTAATGCGGAAATCCCGTCTAGAATAGAATCAACAGTTAGTAGATTTAATACTTCTAAATAATTACCTTCGTCAATATATTTAATTGCAGTGCGTATTTTATCCGTTATCGTATCATTTAATGACATTTTTGCTAATTTGTTACCAATTTCAAGAATATTCTTTGATAGGCTATCTATTTTAGATTTAATTTTTAGTTTGTTTTGGGTAACTTCTAAATACTTGTTATAAAGTTCATTGTTCTCCTTGTTTGATTCAAATTGTTTTAACAGAGAATTTGCAGTTTCATCTAGTTTGCTATAATCGTCAAACAATTCATTTAATTCTTTGTTATTAGAGAATAGAGGAATATCCGTTGTTGAAACTAATTTTATCCCATTTGAATATATGGCGTTATCTTGGATGTTCATTGAAGATGAAATGAATCCGTTTGCTTGTAATTGAGTAACAATCCCAAGTTTTATAGAATCGATATGCGAATATTGTCTATGATAATATTTTAATTCATTATCAATTTTATTCATTATTGCTTGTATATCTGAAGATATTTCTTCGCCTTCAGGAAGAGTTTTGAAATAAACGACTATTTTTGGTTTACTAAGAGTCTTTTTAAATGCGTTGTAAGCGATATCTAATTCGTGTTCTGTAACATTTCCAACTTTTCTATAGAAAATAATAAAGCATAAGTCCGATTCTTCGATAATATCGTCAAGCGCTTTTTGTGAACCATCTGGCGTCATTACATGGCTTATAGATTCATCTTCGCATTTGTATAAATCTATAAAAATTCCTTCTCTTGTATACATTTGATTTAGTTGGTTAATAAAGTCGCCAATTTCTAGTCTGTCAGATCTTACATCAATAATTGATGATGCCAAAAAAAATGAAATATGTTTAATGTTATTGTTCATAATACTCCCTATATGTAAATAATTATAACATAGTAATAATGTGATTGAAATTTCTATGATTTTAGATGCTAGTATTTTCCGAGAAATGTAAAAAGTAATTTTTGAGTAAATATATATAAATAATATATATTGACTATAATTTTCTTTTCTATTAAAATTAATTTTATAAGAATAAAAAAAGGAGAAACGTTATGAAGGTTACTAATACAGAACTTAAAGGTATGCAAGAGAAAGGCTACGGCGTTACAC
>JAEEGL017132971.1_pt1 | contig 39947 bp, 29 predicted proteins | sample 9134231 | NCBI WGS metagenome assembly JAEEGL01 (sample SAMN16246548, study PRJNA631951) | gut metagenome | biome: gut microbiome; feature: rumen; material: fiber-attached | host: Bos | place: Iran: Karaj | collected 2018-10
CGACACAAAAGTCTTGTCTGGCAAAGTGCAAGCGCGAACAGTGGCGTATTCCATGGGATGGCCTGTGGAATTGTCAACAACACGACCTTTCACTGTAATAGCGGCATAGGTATACGAAAGACTGAACAAAAGTGTCAGTATAACAAGAAGTTGTCTTTTCATGTAAGGGATTTGTTTGCTCGTTTTTGAAAATGCAAAAATAGCGTATTTTGAACAAACTAAGGTTGGATTTGTTGGATAAGTTTTGGACTGCAATCGGCTGCCACGGTGTGACAGCCCTACACCTGCTCTACATCGGATCCACATCAATTTGCACCTGAACCGCCTTATTATCGGAATTCTGCTGGAACAATCGAATCTGCTCCGCAATCAATCCCTTCACCTTTTGAGTGTTGTAGTCTCGCCTAAACTTCACCATCATCTGCTTGATATACAGATTCTTGACCCTTGAAACCACGGGGTATTCTGGCCCAAGCAAATCCTGTTTGAAGATAGGGCGAAGCATGGCAGCCAATTCCGCCGCAGCGGGATTGAGTTTTTGATAGTCCTTGTGCTTCAATCGGATAAGGATGAGACGGTAGAACGGCGGATAGCCAAACTGTCGGCGGACAACCATTTGCTTCTCGTAAAGCCCACGGAAGTCGTTGCGCAACACGTCTTGCAACACGGGATGCGCCGGTTCGTAAGTTTGGATGATGACCTTGCCTTGTTTGCCTTTGCGACCTGCGCGACCCGCCACCTGAGCCATCAGCTGGAAACTGCGCTCATGGGCACGGAAATCAGGGAAAGAAAGCATGTTGTCGGCATTGAGAATGCCAACCACCTTCACCGAGTCGAAGTCCAAGCCCTTAGTGACCATCTGCGTGCCCACGAGGATGTTGGTCTCATGGTCTTGAAAGGCTTCCAAAATGCTTTGGTAGTCGTTTTTCGAGCGCGTAGTGTCAAGGTCGAGACGCGCAACTTTTGCCTCAGGCATGACAAGGCTCAAATCCTCCTCAATCTTCTCAGTACCAAAGCCATGCATACGAATATTGGTGCTGTGGCAGACGGGACATTCGGTAGGAACGCTAGCCGTGTAGCCACAATAATGGCAGCGCAACACGTTTTGGCTCTTGTGGTAGATGAGACTCACATCACAGTTGATGCACTGCGGCACATAATGGCATTCATCGCATTCCAAACGCAACGAGAATCCGCGTCGATTCTGGAACAAGATGGTCTGGTTATGCTCATCCAAGGTCTCTTTCATCGCATCAAGAAGCGTACTACCGAAGTCGGCTTTCATTGTCTTGCGCCGCCTCTCCACGCGCATGTCGCTGAGGATGATTTCAGGCATCAGCACACCGCCAAAACGCTCGGTGATTTCCACGAGATGGAAACGGCCGTTCAAGGCGTTGTAATAGCTCTCATAAGAAGGCGTAGCCGAGCCCAAGAGGACGTTGGCCTTGTGCATGGCTGCCAACACAATAGCGGCATCGCGGGCATTGTAGCGCGGTGCAGGGTCGATTTGCTTGAAGCTGCTGTCGTGCTCCTCATCTACGATAATGAGACCTATGTTGGAATAAGGCAAGAAAATAGCCGAGCGCGAGCCGATAATGATTTGATGTTTAGGCGATTGCGTCTGACCAAAATCACGTACTTGTTCCCAAACCTCAACCCGCTCATTGTTGCCATAACGCGAATGATACACGCCCAACCTATCGCCGAAATATTCCTTCAAGCGGTTGATAATCTGTGCAGTAAGGGCTATCTCAGGCAACAAGTAAAGCACCTGTTTCCCACTGTCAATGGCTTCCTTGATAAGTTTGATGTAGATTTCCGTTTTGCCGCTCGATGTCACGCCGTGGAGCAAAACGGGCTTGTTTTCCTCAAATCCCGCCTTGATTTCGTCGTAGGCTTTCCGTTGAGCCTCAGTAAGTTGAATCGAGTCCACATCGGTCTGCACTTTGAATTCCTTCAGTCGGCTGACTTTCTTTTCGTACACCTCAAAAATGCCCTTTTCAGCCATGTTTTTCAGTATCGTTGACGTCGCATTGGCTTTCTCCAACAGGCTTTTTACCAAGACTTCGTTGTCGCTGTCGCCGCCGAGGGTAAAAAAGGCGAGCAAAACTTCCAACTGTTTGTAGGCGCGCTTCTCCAAACGGGTCATCAGCTCTTGCAGTTTGGCCTCGTCGCGAAGCTCGCTTGAAAGCCGCGCAAAACGCTCATACTTAGCCTTGTACTTCTCGTTCAGCTCTTCCTCCATCACCAAAATGCCCTTCTCCATCATCGAGTGAACCAGCGGCATTACCTTCTTGAAACCGATAATCTTGCTCACCTCGCTGATGGCAATTTTCGGCTTGATTTGCAAGGCTTCGACGATGAGGTACTCGAAGTCGTTCAAGGCTACCGAATCGAGGACATAGTCGGGTGACAAGGCTACGGTGGTCTCGCTACTCAGCTTCAATGCCGAGGGCAAAGCGGCTTGCATCACCTCGCCAAGATGACACATATAATAGGTCTTCACCCAGTCCCAAAACCTCAGCTGTCTCTCGTTGACAATCGGCTGGTCATCTAACAAATCCATCAGGAATTTTACCTCAACGGAGGGCACTTTCTCGGTCAGCCCGACAATCAGTCCCGACATGATTTTGGTCTTGCCGAACTGCACCACCGCCCTTTGCCCCACGCGTACTGCATCGTTCAGTGCATAGGGCACGCGATAAGTGAAGGTGCCTGGCACCGGTATCGGCAGCAGGATTTCAGCGAAAAGTGTGATTCTATCATCCATATCAATGTGAGTTGACCGTGGAATAGCCAATCAGCTCGTCGTAGCCCTTGAGGGAGTTGTAGTAATAGAAATAGAGCTTGTACACGTTGTTGGTTTCCCAATGGTTACCTGCCGTCAGGTCGGTCATTATCTTACCTGTCGTGTGATTGACGGTGGCAAACATGAAGTTGTAATAGCCCTGCTTGAGCACCATCGAGCAGGTATAGCCGTGCAAACGGTAATTATAGCTCATCTTGTTGCTCTCATCAAAACGCCAATCGTTGAGCGCACCCATGATGTACAGGTCTTCGTGCGTCAGCGGTGCCTCGCTCTTGTAGAAAAAGTTCACCACGCAATAGTCGGCTTCGGTGAAATTGTCCAAATTTTCGTTCTCCACATAGACAAACTTTTCGCCGTGGATGTCCTCGTAGCTGGCATAAGCCTTCCGTGCCCGCGACTCGCACGTGGCGATGTCGATTTCAAAGGAGTAGTCCGTCTGCCGGATGTGTGCCAAATTCTCCGACTGGAAATAGAAGTTGCTGGTATTGAAGCGCCTATATTGATTCGTGCCCTCAAAAACGGTCTGCGGATGGTGCTCGAAGGAGATGTAGTCGGGATAGACATAGGTTGGTTTCAAACCCTCGGCGGCATTGTCCCAGCGGCCGTTCTGACGGATGGTCAAGGAGCTGAACTGCTGCGTATTACCAGACAAATAGTTGGTCATAATGACTTTCACGTTCAATTGCTGGTGCGTGTCAGTGAGCGACAAATCATCAGGATAGCGCGGCACGGTGGCGCCTATATGGGCTTTCTCGTCGACCACCATGAAGCGGCGCGTGAGGTAAAGGTCACTGAAGTCATCGCCGAAAACAACAAGGAGATAATTGCCCGAAATGAGCGGCATCATGTCGTCCTTCGGGAACTTGAGCTGATAATTGACGTATTCAATCAAGGTGTTGCGCGAAAAAGCGTAATCATCAATGCGGTCGGACTCAAACCCTGAAGCATATTGGATACGCAGAATTTCAGTGGGTTGCCAATCGTGCGAGCAATGGATGAAGGTGTAGTTGAGGACCTCGCCTTGGCCGTCGATAATGTCGAATGAGAGCGTGAGCCGTTCCACCATGTCCTCCAAGGGAATGACGGGGTCAATGAGCTGATTGTCATCGGCATAGAGTAAAACCGTCTGAACCTCAGGCTTGTAGTTAAGGTTGCCGCAAGGTAAATCGAAATTTTGGGCAAAGAGACTCATGCTCGTGCATAGTGCCCATATCAATAAGGTAAGTTTCTTCATAGGAACAATTTTCTCCAAAACGGAATTTTGGTTGCAAAAGTACAAAAACATGGCGGATTTTTCCCTACTTTTGCCGCAAAACCCGAACATGGCCCAAGTCATCAAGATAAAACAAGGTCTCGACATCAAGCTGAAAGGAAAGGCAGAACGCGCTGTGAATTGCCTCGAGCCTGAGTTTTTTGCTTTGCAGCCCACTGATTTCGTTGGACTTACACCGAGATTACTCGTCAAGGAAGGCGATAGCGTGAAGGTTGGGACATCCTTGTTTTGCGACAAGCACGATGAGCGCATCCGCTTCACCGCACCCGTCAGTGGTACTGTAAGCGAAATCCGCCGTGGACCAAAACGACTGCTGCAAGCCGTTGTCATCCAGTCCGATAAACAACTTGAAACAGAAGATTTCAAGGTCGGTGAATTAAGCAAGGAAGGCATCACGCAAAACCTTTTGGAGTCTGGACTTTGGCCCACGATTCGCCAACGCCCTTATTCCATCGTCGCCCGTCCCGATGATTCACCCAAAGCCTTCTTTGTCAGTGCCTTCGACTCTTCGCCTTTGGCTCCCGACATGGATTTTCTTGCCGAGCATTTTCCAGACTCACTACAAAAAGGTTTGGACATACTTAATATTCTCTGTAACGGAAAGTTACACTTTTGCGTCCATGCCGAAAAGACGAAATCGGAAACGCTGCTCAAAGCCAAAAACGTCATTTTGCACACCTTTAGCGGACCGCATCCTTCGGGCAACGTAGGCACGCAAATTAACAAAATTTGTCCTATCAACAAAGGCGACATCGTTTGGCATTGCGGCTTGCCTGAGGTCATTAATATCGGGCATTTCTTCCTCACAGGTCGGCTCGATTTCAGCCGCCTCTATGCCACCGCTGGAACGGGTATGTTGCATCCACATTACTGCAAAACCCAGTTGGGCGCGTCCATCGCTGCCCTTGTGGAAGGCAACTTGAAAGACGGCCACCAGCGCCTCATCAGTGGCAACGTACTGACAGGCCAAGCCGTCTCGCAAAACGACTTCATCGGCTTTTATCACAACATGCTGACTGCTATCCCCGAAGGCGACCAACGACAGGAACTGTTAGGTTGGATTTGGCCTGGATTCAAGAAATTCAGCATGTCGCGCACATTTCCTTCAGCGTTCATTCCCAATGCATTGCAGCCCGATTATGAGTTGGACACAAACCTCCACGGCGAGGAGCGCGCCTACGTGATGACGGGAGAGTTTGAGAAGGTCTTCCCTTTCAATATCTACCCCCTGCAACTCATCAAAGCCTGCCTCATCGGCGACCTTGACTTGATGGAAAACCTCGGCATTTACGAAGTGGAGCCTGAAGACTTTGCACTTTGCGAGTTTATCGATACTTCAAAAACTGACATTCAGCAAATTATATACAAAGGACTAGAGCTGGTCAGAAAGGAGAACGAGGGATGAAAGAGAAGAAGAATAACCTCCGCCAGTCCCTTCGCGACTTTTTCATCGCCTCTGAAGACGAGCAAAATGGCGGCGTAAAAGAGCGCATCAGTGGGTTGCGACGCTATGTCAGCAAAATCAAGCCAAATTTTGTAGAAGGCGGTCGCTTTGCTTGGCTGCAAAGCACTTTCGAGGCCTTTGAAAGCTTCCTTTTCGTGCCCGACACCACCACCAAACAAGGCTGCCAAATCCGCGATGCGGTGGACTTGAAGCGCACGATGATTACCGTAGTCATCGCGCTGATGCCTGCTCTGTTATTTGGCATTTGGAACATTGGCTACCAACATTATCTGGCTTTGGCCGAGACGGTCAGTTTCTGGTATATGATTGGCTTCGGTTTGGCAAAGGCGCTACCTGTCATCGTGGTTTCTTACGTCACAGGGCTGGCCATCGAGTTCACCTTTGCGCAAATCCGCCACCATCAGGTTAACGAGGGCTTTTTGGTCACGGGAATGCTAATTCCAATGGTGCTGCCGCCCGACATCCCTTTGTGGATGGTCGCGGTAGCCACTGCCTTTGCCGTCATCATCGGCAAGGAAGCCTTTGGCGGCACGGGCATGAACCTCGTCAATCCTGCGCTATTGGCCCGCGCCTTCCTGTTCTTTGCCTATCCTTCGGTCATGTCGGGCGACAAAGTCTGGATTGCTGACCAGCCCGATGCCTTCACGGGAGCCACGCCGCTCGGCATCCTCGCCAACGGTGGCACGGAATTACCCTCTGCTTGGACAATGGTTTGGGGCGGTATCCCAGGCAGCATGGGTGAAACATCGGTGATTGCGATTGCGCTCGGTGCAACCCTACTGTTGATTACGGGCATCGCCAATTGGCGCATTGTTTTGTCGGTCTTCGCAGGTGGCATTGGTATAGGTTTGGTTTTCAACGCTATCGGAGCAACACCTTATATGCAACTGCCATTCTACTACCATCTCATCATGGGCGGTTTTGCCTTCGGTGCAATCTTTATGGCCACTGACCCTGTGACGGCACCGCAGACCAATACCGGAAAATGGATTTATGGTCTGCTCATCGGCATTTTCGCTGTGCTGTTGCGTGTGCTCAACTCTGCCTATGCCGAAGGCATGATGCTCGCCATTTTGTTAATGAACTGTTTTGCCCCACTTATTGACCATTGCGTGATTGCCAAAAACATTAGAATGCGGCAAAAACGCGCCGTCGTCACCTCAAAAGCCTCTGCAAAATGAAAAAAGACATCAACAACAACGGTTATATCTTCCTGTATGCCACGGTTTTGGTAATCGTGGTGGCTGCCTTGCTTACGGGAGCAGTATTGTGGTTCCATCCCTATCAAGAGCGCAACGAAAAGAACGAGAAACGCATCCATATCCTTCGGGCGGCGGGCATTCCCGATGTAAACAAGGACAATGCCGCAAAGCTTTTCGAGCAACACTGCACGGCATCTTTTTTGCTTGACGAGAATGGCAATGCGACCGAGGACGGAACGCTGCCGCTGTTTGTCATCGATAGGCGAATCAGCGTCATTCCCATGCAAGGAAGCGGCCTGTGGGGACCGATTAGCGGCTATCTCGCCATCGATGGCGATGGAAGTACCATCGTTGGGGCCAATTTCGACCATAAATCGGAGACGCCAGGCTTGGGCGGCGAAATCACTACCGAGAAATTCCAAAGCCAATTCAGTGGAAAACAAATCATGAAAAACGGCCAGTTAGTTCCCATCGAATTCGATGCCATCACAGGAGCGACAAAGACCTCAAATGGTGTTAAAGAGATGATTGACAAGACCTTGGAATCATACGCACGTTTCTTTGAAAAACTAAAGCCATGAGCCAATTCAAGAAACTCCTCATAAAGCCCCTGCGCAAAGCGAACCCCATCACTGTTTTGGTGTTGGGCATCTGCTCTTGCCTCGCCGTGACCGCACAATTGAAGCCTGCCTTGGTCATGGGTGCCTCCGTAACGGTGGTGACAGCTCTCTCCAACCTTATTATCTCCCTGTTGCGCAAGGGCATTCCAGCACGCATCCGCATCATTGTTCAGTTGGTGGTCGTGGCCACGTTGGTCATTTTGGTGGATCAATTCCTGAAGGCTTTCGTCTACGACGTGAGCAAGCAACTTTCGGTCTTCGTCGGCCTTATCATCACCAATTGCATTGTCATGGGGCGTTTGGAGGCCTTCGCTATGTCGCACAAGCCTTGGGAAGCTTTCTTGGACGGGTTAGGCAACGGATTGGGTTACAGCTTGATACTAGTCATTGTAGCCTTTTTCCGCGAGTTGTTTGGCTCAGGGACCTTATTCGGTTATCAAGTCGTTCCTCAATCATTCTATAAAGCTGGTTATCAGAATAATGGCTTGATGATTCTCCCGCCGATGGCATTGGTTGTGGTCGGTGTCATCATTTGGATTAACAACAGCAAAACCGAGTCGAAATGAGCTTATTCAACCTTTTCATCAAATCGGTCTTCGTTGACAACATGATCTTCGCCTATTTCTTGGGCATGTGCTCGTATTTGGCCGTGTCGAAGACGGTCAAAACGAGTTTCGGCTTGGGTGTGGCGGTTACTTTTGTATTGGTCGTCACGGTGCCGATTAACTTCTTGGTCAACAAATACTTGCTTGTGCCAGGTGCCTTGGCATGGCTCAACCCGAAGTTTGCCACAGTTGATTTGAGTTTCCTCACCTATATCCTTTTCATTGCCATCATCGCGGCCATCGTTCAGATTTTGGAGATGGTGATCGAGAAGTTCAGTCCTGCGCTCTATTCCGCCTTGGGCATTTTCCTCCCGCTGATTGCCGTCAATTGCGCCATCTTAGGCTGCGCGCTTTTCATGCAGGAACGTGGTTTCAGCGATATAGGTGAGGCAGCTGTTTTCGGTCTCGGTTCAGGTCTCGGCTGGCTCTTGGCCATCGTTGGCATCGCCGCCATCCGCGAAAAAATTCGCTATTCGCACATCCCCAAAGGTCTCCAAGGCGTAGGCATTGCCTTCATTATCACAGGGTTAATGGGCATCGCTTTCATGGCGTTCATGGGAATAAAACTATAAGCTTATGAACCTCTCCACCACTTTGATATTAAGCGTCACCGTTTTCCTCGGCATCGTGCTGTTGCTTGTTGCTTTGCTGCTTTGGGTACGTAACAGGCTGTTGCCCAAAGGCAAAGTAAAAATCACTATCAACGGGAAGAAAGAATTGGAAGTGCAACCAGGAAGTTCCCTGCTCTCAACTTTGGCCAACGAACAGGTTTTCCTACCCTCGGCTTGCGGTGGAAAAGGCTCTTGCGGGCAATGCAAATGCCGCGTCACGGAAGGCGGTGGAACCATTTTGCCTACCGAAGTCGGCTTCTTCTCGCGCAAGCAAATCCAAGACCATTGGCGCTTGGGCTGCCAAACCAAGGTGAACGAAAATCTCAGCATCAGCGTACCCGATTCGGTGCTGAGCGTGAAGAAATGGGAGTGTGAGGTCATCTCCAACCGCAATGTGGCCACTTTCATCAAAGAGTTTGTGGTAAAGTTGCCCGAAGGCGAGTCTCTGAACTTCGAGGCTGGCGGCTACATCCAAGTGGACGTGCCCAAAATTACGGTGGATTTCAAAGCCATTAATGTGGATCCTGAATATCGCGAGGACTGGGACAAGATGCACCTTTGGGATTTGCAAATGCGCAATCCAGAACCACAATTCCGCGCCTATTCGATGGCCAATGCACCAAGTGAGGGCAACATCATCATGTTGAATGTACGTATTGCTACACCGCCCTTTGACCGCAAAAAAGGCCAATTCCTGAACGTCAACCCAGGCATCTGTTCTTCCTACATCTATTCACTGAAGCCCGGCGACAAGGTCACCATCAGCGGGCCTTACGGCGAATTCCATGTCAAGGAAACAGACAAGGAAGTGATGTTCATCGGCGGCGGCGCAGGCATGGCGCCTATGCGTTCACAGATTTTCGACCAAATCAAGACCAAGAACACGACGAGAAAGGCCTCGTTCTGGTACGGTGGCCGCTCCTTGCGCGAACTGTTCTACGTCGAGGATTTCACCCAATTGGAAAAGGAACATCCCAATTTCAGCTTCCATATCGCCCTATCCGAGCCAAAACCCGAAGACCAATGGACGGGCGATGTCGGCTTCATTCACAATGTGATTTTCGAGAATTACCTCAAAAACCACCCGGAGCCAGAAGAAATCGAGTACTACCTTTGCGGACCGCCAATGATGATTTCGGCCGTGTTGAAAATGTTGGATGAATTGGGCGTTCCCAAGGAAAACATCCTGTTCGACGATTTCGGGAACTAAACAAGTAGAGACGCGCCGCGGCACGTCTCTACAATCATCAATATTTCGGAAACAAATCAGAATTGTTCCACGATACGTTTCTGTATCTCGAGGAATTCCTCTTGGGTAAGGTGTACATGCTCCTTCTTAAAGTCCATGTCGCCCTCTTGCGAAATCGGGATGAGGTGAATATGCGCATGAGGCACTTCCAAGCCTATGACGGCCACAGCAATGCGCTTACAAGGCACTGCCTTTTCAATGGCTTTGGCCACCTTCTTGGCAAAGACCATCATGGCAGCGATTTCATCGTCTTCTAGATTGAAAATATAGTCATTCTCGCGCTTGGGAATCACCAAAGTGTGGCCTTTCGCCACAGGATTAATGTCCAAGAAAGCGAAAAACTGGTCGTTCTCGGCAATTTTGTAACAAGGGATTTCGCCCTTGATGATTCTCGAAAAAATAGTAGCCATAGTCAATTCGTTTTATCGGGTTATCTCAAGAATTTCAAACTGAACCTTTCCTGCCGGCACCATGATTTCAGCGATTTCGCCCACCTGTTTGCCAAGCAAGCCTTTCCCGATGGGTGAATTGATGGAGATCTTGCCTTCCTTGAAGTTGGCTTCCTTTTCGGGCACGATGGCGTAGGTCATCATCATCTTCGACTTGATGTTCTTGAGCTTGACGGTGGAATACAGCAAGACTTTTGAAGTGTCCATTTTCGACTCGTCAAGGATGCGGGCATTGAAAATCAAGTCTTGTAATTCAGCAATCTTTGCCTCCAGCAAGCCTTGAGCTTCTTTTGCTGCGTCGTATTCGGCATTCTCGGAGAGGTCGCCCTTATCGCGGGCTTCCTGAATGGCTTGGACGATGCGTGGACGCTCACGTAGAGTGAGGTCGTCAAGCTCGTCTTTCAGTTTCTGCAAACCCTCTTGGGTAAAATATTTTATCTCTGACATGACAGTATTGTTTGATTCAAAAAAGCGTCGAAAAAAGAGACCCTTATCGAAATAAGGGTCTTCTTTTGTTTGCGACTGCAAAAATACGAATTATTTCGATACTGCAAGCGGTTATCAGAAAATAATTCTCACGCCCACGCTGTGGTGGCCTTTATATGCATAAGTGTCTCTAAAGGCATAGTCAACAGCCAATTTCATACCATTCTCCTTCTTGGAGAGAGGAGCCTGGACGGAAAGACCGGCGCTGAGACCTCTATTGACATTCATACATTCATCAGCATCCTGGAAACCGCCTTTTGCCCAAATACCATTCTCGTATGTGTAACCAGCACGAAGCATCAAGATGTCGTTCCAGTTATACTGAAGGCCTAGGGTAAATTGGTCTTTCGTGAAGGAGTTGGAGCTGAAGTTACCAGCCACGGTCAGTCTTGAGGTTTCGCCCAAGACAAAGTCGTAGGCGGCAGCAATGCTCAATTGGGTGGGCAATTCGAACTCATCGGCGCGTTGCACGACTGTGAACTGGTTGGAGGTGCCCTGGATAAGGAAAGCCTTATACGAAAGACCGTCGCCAGAGAACTTCATCGTGGGTCCGATGTTTTTCAAGGTAATACCAAAGTGGACGTTGTCGAAAGGACCAGTGACATACTGGATACCAGCGTCGATGGCGACACCCGTACCTCTCATGTCGCGAATCGATTCGCTAATGATTTTCAGGTTGAAACCACCGCTGATACTGTTGGAAAACGACTTGGCAAAGCTCAAGTTAATGTTCATCAAATTGGGCTTGAAAGTTCCAAGAGTTCCCGGATCAGGGTTGCTGGTGGTAGTGACTTGAATCTCACCAATGCCAAACGTCATAAGCGAGAGTCCAAGGACGCTCGACTCGCCCACGCGGGCCAGCAAGCCGAATGACGACACGTTAATGCCGGCACCCGAGCCAGCCAACCAGCTTGTGTAGGTGAAATTGACATCAAGTTTATTGATGGCGCTAATGCCTGCGACGTTGCCATAAATAGCCTCGACACCATGCACGAGCGACATGCCTGCGTTGCCCCAACCTGCTGATGCAGCCCAAGGATTGATCAACAATTCGGGTGCTCCTGCCTGGCCTGAACGGTCCGGATTTCCTGCAAATGCTTGTGAAGCCGTGAATCCAAAGAGGATGACCAGACTCATCGTTATATATCTAAATGATCTTTTCATAATGTGATAATTTAAATTGTTAGCCATTTCATTGAATTTAGAAAGTGTTCAGGTCAACCTTACGCATGGCACCAAAGAACTTGATGGTACGTTCACCACCGCTCGTGAGATCCTTGACGTGAATCAAATAGAATCCGCTTGCGATAGGTGTGTTGGCATAGTTCGTGAGATCCCAATCAATGTTCGGGTCATCATTGTCCTTCCTAAACTGACGCACCTTAGTACCGTTGATGGTGAAGATGGAAACCACACACTTCTTAGGCAGGTTGGCAATCTTCACGCGATTGGTCAGCGCGTTGCTCTCGTAGTCGGAATAAGCATAGTATGGATTTGGAACAACTGTAATGAGATCCATGTCGCTCTCGCTCTTCTCAGGATTGTTCATCGTCGGATCCATACCTTCGATGGTGAACTCATACTTCGGATACAAGTTATTAATCATCAACGATTCAGGCTGCATCTTCAGTTCGTTCTGTGACACGTAACCTCTGTCGTAGGGCTTTGCCACACGGATGCGGATACGGCAAGCATTACCTTCGGGCAACCATTCGGTACCTTCAACACCCATTGGCATACCTACCCACATGGCCAACTTATAGAAGTTGTATCTCAAGTTCTTCTGGGCACTGGTCTGAGTCGTGTTTTGGATGACATTCAAAGTATTGTAAAGCAGGCGACCACCATCGTATGCATAGTTCTTCACTTGCTTGTAAGGTGACGATGGCGACATAACAATGGAGTCCATACGCCAGATGTAGACGTAATGCTTACCACCCATGACAGCCTCGTCGTCGGTACCATAATTACGGACGATGGAAGGATCCATCAGCTCGGAATAGTCGCCATACTCCTCATCGAGAGTAGCCTTCAACAGCTTAGTCGGGTTGAAGATCATGTCGCGGCCATTCAGGTCTTCCAAATAGGAGTCTTCTCCGAAAGCCACGTTCAGACGAGCACCTGACTCAACGTCGATGACATAGCCTGGGAACCAACCCATGCCTTGGGCGGCGATGAAGTCGGGATCGCTTTCCACGAGGCTACCTTCGCGCTCGTTGTAGTCGCCTGATCTTGATCTGCCTCTCTTATCGACAGAAGCGTGTCTACGGATATCGAAGCGCTTGGCGTTGCCCTCAGAGAGTCTGTTATCATTGCACATCTCAAGCACGGGGCAGCGAGTCCACAAGTTGGTATCGGCAGTGAAGACGATGTCAACACTAGCAGTATGCTTGAAGAAGGCCGGTTCACGAGAATTACCTTCGGCCAAAGGTCCGACGTGGGCTTGACCTCCATCGGCGCAGAGCAAATAAGGTGCCCACGTGCCGCTGGCAATTTTTTCAAAATTCTGGTTCGGGTCCCAAGGTTTACTACCACCCGAATCGGTGCTACCAGACGACATGGCGTAGTCGTTGTTGGCGGCATCATCTTGGTCGGTATAGGTACCAGAACGAATCCAGTTCACCACCGTGCCGGGGATGTCCTTATCGCGGATACCATCAAGCCATCTGTTGGTCTGATCTTCAAACTCTATGGAAGAGGTGATGACACCGTTGTTGGTGGCAACGACAGACTCATAGTCGTGCCAATCTTCCTTATACCAAACCTTACCGACCCTGATACGACCAATATCGTAAGGCTGATTAATCGTGATGGAGATACCTCTATCAAGGAACATTTGCTCACCGCCAGCAATAGTAGTGGTGTCGCTTTCGAAGATTTCACCAGTATTGATGTCTTTAAGGAACCAATGTGAGGCCATACGCTTGGCGGAGTCACCATCCACTTCCACGTTGCCAGTGATGTTGTAAGAGTGAACAGGATAAAGTGTGTCGAACCACAACTCGTATTTGGTGGAAACCACTTTCAACGGGTCGATGACCTTCACATCGAGCGGACCGTAACCAGCCTCATATGTCGGGTGATAGTCAATCGGGTAGTTGGGGCTACCGAGTACGTTGACAGAGTCGTCAGCCATAGGCTTGCTCATGATCAAATCAATGGAAGCCTGAGTAAGTTCAAGCTCATTGCCACCATTACCGACACCCACGATACGCTTGATGGCAGGTTTGTCACCATAACTACTGTTTAGCACTGTACCATCCGTGATCTTGTGAGGAACAGCCGTGTAACAGAAGATGTTCTTTCTGCCTTCAAGGTAAGGCTCTTTCTGACCATCAAGACCAGCTGCATCAGTCTGGCTGTATGGGGCGTAATTATTGTAAGCATATGAAACAGCCATGAAATAATAAGTCTTGTGGTTGACAAGCGTTGGGTTATCACCCGTGGCAAACTTGTCTTCAGTTACTACGAAACTATGAGTGATGCCAGCATCACCACCGTCCACTTTCAGCTTCGGAACAACAGCTTGAAGTGACTCATCATACTCGAAGTTCACCAAGCGACCCACATTATTCTTAACGTCACATTGGAAAACGAGGCGTGCCTTGTTGGTGTCATAAAGTTCATCGGCACCAACTTCACCGTTGGCCAATTGATACACTTTGTAGCCCTCGAAGCGGAAATTACGATCATAATAAGTGTAAACCGTAGTATCCCTATAAATGTAGTTGTAAATAACCGTATCAACACCGTTAATTTGACATGGGATTGCAATAGAATCCTTAATCGTTTCATTATCGGCTCTCCATTCAGGAATTTCAGGGTCAAACTCAATATAGCTTTCCTTATAGTTATTGGAAAGAGGTGTATTCGTCAAGTAAATGATAAGCTGTTGGTCAAGTTCGCGAATGGTCAAATCAGGAGCATTAGGGCCATCTATGACCTTGAAGCAGTTGTCGAACAAGGCTTGGCACTTGTCATCAACCACACGCAACAATTCAACAGAAGCCCATGGGCCACCAGAAGTGGCACGTGCCCACGGCACACCAAAGGTAATGTAGTTGACAGCACCCGGTTTCAGTGTGAAGGGGCCAGCCGACTGCATGAAACGACGGTCATTGGGTGGGTTGCCACAGGTCTCTTCAGTCCAGTATTTGCCATTCGTATTGTAACCACCGTTAGGTGAAACACCTCCAGTACCCCAGTTCAACGGGTCAGAATCGCCAGGGAACATGAAGTCGCACTCAGGACCCACAACGTCACTGCCGTTAAGAGCATCACCACCATAACGCATCCTTTGGCCATTCTTCCAAATACCTTGCAGGTAGTTGTAATAGTCAGTAGCGACCGACGGGTCATTGTTATAGCCTGAGGATGTGTTGTTGTGATACACAAAGCGGCGCATACCGAAACGTTCGTCATCGACAATACCGTTACCGAAATTCACACCATTGATGCTCTCGTCGCAGATTTGGTGCTGACCTGTGGTATCATAGTGGAAAATGGAATCACCAGTGACAGGGTCAATCTGATCAAAGGTAATATTGACATCAAATGTATATTTCGGGTTGTCGAGTTCATCAGCATCCATATACGGGCCTTGGAAGAAGTCTACGCCAATCGCTGGAGGTTGATTACCGTAGGCTTCTGGCTGACCGCTACCGTCAACAGCAGTACCATTGTAACCGTAACCAAGACCGCGGCTCACATCGCATCCGACATAGTCATCATAAGCATAGCCAAGGTCCAAATCGGTCCAAGGTGAAAAGTATGTTCCCGTTAAGGTATAGGTCGAACGGTTGATAATCTCATAGCTGTAGAACGTCATGTTATTGATTTCATCGTTCGTGGCAAAGGCAAAAGCCTGGGCACGCACTTCGATACCAATGGCTTCACCGCCAGACTCAGTATGAGAGGCTCCCTTATCGTTGAAAATCCACCAAAGGGTTTGGTCGCCTTTCAGCACTTGGTCGGAAAGAATGGAACCATGCATGCTACCTTCATATTCCTCGTCCATGGTCGGGACCTTAGTGTGGCACAACTCGTTGTCGATGTCATAGTAAGGATAGTCACCATTGGAGGGATTGTATTCGCCGTCACCGTCCTTGTCGTAGAAAGGAGCGAGATAATGGCTAATGCCGGTGGGGTCGTCCGCACCAGGATGGGCAGGCCAATTCTTGATGATAGTCGGAATCTGATAGGAAGGATCCGGGATACCATTTTCGTCGCAATTGGAGAGGAACTCATCCACTTGGGCGCGCGTGATCTTGAAGATCTTGTCCCAACGGGCGCAGGTGGCATCATCGATAGAGGCTCTACCGTCAATAGTCAACGGGCCTGTGTAATAATCGTTACCTACCTGACGGAAACGCAAGGCAGCGCATTTAAGCTGATTGTTGACGTCGACACCAGCGATCCACAAAGAACCAGCATAAAGAGAGGTGGCAGCGCCGTTGGCAGGGATGAAGTATTTGGAACCTGTTCCAGAGGGGAGATCCCACCACATATCACCACCTGCGTTGATACGTGTTCTCACGTTGTTGATGTCTAACCATTCAAAAGCTGACGAAGGAGCACATCCAGCTGCGGTCTGGGCGCGTTGGCCTTTGCTGCCATCTTGCTCATACCTACACATCTCAGCCTTTCCGGGAATCACAGCACCCATGACAAACAGTGCTGCAAGCAAAAATTGAAATATATTCTTCATGATACTTGAATTTTATCGTTATGAATTGATTCGCAATCTTAGAAGTTAAGGCTCAAACCGACTCTGATCTGGCGAGGCGTTGAGTAGTGGCCGCCAGTGTTGACATACAATTTGTACATCTCGATGTAAGCCTGCGGGTCAATCTGGCTGTAGATTTCACGCTGCCATTCAGGAGCTGTCAGATAACCATCGTCGTCAGCATTACCAGTAGCAGGATACACATCGGTGATGTTCTTCGAGTTGAGCAGGTTCAGCACTTGCAAATACACGTTCACGAAAGCCTCGCGACCTGTCTTACCTTCTTTATTACCGCCGATGTTGAACTTGAAGTCCTTGTCGACGCGGAGGTCAAAGCGGAAGGAGGCCGGGATTCTTGAACCATTGTAAGTGCCTTGCAGCAGGCTATTACCGCCAGAGATGGGCGAAGAAACCGTACGAGAAGCAGTATAAGGCGTACCCGAACCACCACCGACAGTCAGTGAGAAACCAGTGTTGGCAAGGATTTGGATAGGAGCCTTGTCGCTGTTCTTGCGGTTGATGACGGGACCGTCATACTTCTTGCCGTCGGCGAATCGGTAGTCAAGCACAAGGTTGAAGCTGTGACGACGGTCGGAGTTGGTCGGGAAGGTGGACCTCAGGTTAGGCACACCAGCAGCAATCAAAGCCGAAGCTGTGGTTGTCGAAGAACCCGTCATATCGGAGAATTGTAAGGTATAACTGGCACGCACACGGGCGTTCTTCGTTCTGCGCAAGTCATATTCGGCAGTCAAACCCTTGACGGTACCGAAGTCGAGGTTGCTGTACGAGTTGTAGGCCTTCGGGTAAGCACCATTGAAACGATACATCTGAATCATGTTACGGAGCTCACGATAGTAACCCGTGATGGTCAACGAAGAAGTGTTGGTCACCTTCTGCGTGAAACCGAGTTCGTAGTCGATGGTCTGAGCCGGCTTCAAGTTGGGGTTGTCGATAGTTCCAGAGACATCGAGGAAGTTGTAGTAATACAACGGGCTGCAGTAGTCGGAGCTGGAAGGACGTTGCGTCAACACGTCGTAGTGGGCGAAGAACAAAGCTTCATCCGAAATCGGGAAGGAGAACGAGATACGAGGCATGACGCTCCATGACGGGTCGTAGTCCTTGAACGAATTGATGTCTACTCTTTGCTGGTCGGCATTCTTAATCCAAGGCGAAACGCCCGTACCCTTGTCGAGGACACTAGGATCGGAGATTTCGGCGCCATCGGCATTATACCAAACGTTGCCGCTACGATAACCGACGATTTCGGTCTTTTCGCTGATCTTGTTGACATAAGGAACAAAATCGTCACCGATATTGCCAGGGATATTAAGCGGGGCATCGTCAACAAGGTGGTCAGCACCGCCCTTGATGTCGCCTACAGTATAGTAATCATAAAGCACGAACGGGTCTTTCAACACGCTCTGGTTGGCATCGTAACGGTCGACACGAACACCAATGTTGAAAATCAAGTCTTTAAATGCGAACTTGTCGGTGATGTAACCAGCCATATAGATGGGCTGCAAGGAAGCAATCGGACGGGTAAAGTTGCCATCACCATCCTTATCGTTGAAGAAGTTGGAGAGTGAAGGACGTTCCGTCAAACCGTACTTTCTGCTGCCATCATAAGTGTAACCATAATAGTACACGTAAAGGCTACCGTCACGGGTCAACTCGTCAGCGGAGAACATGTTGAGGTTGAGTCCACCATTCACATAACCTGTCTTCAGGTTACCATCCTTATCATAATATTTGATTGTGTTGTCGTCAAAGTCATATGTGTCAATGAGGATGAATTCAGTACCCTTCACGTCAAGACCCATGGCTTGGCGCAGTCTGGCATCAAACACATATTGCGAATTGGCGTCATACATTCTGTAGTATTTCACTGTGTCAACATAGCCGTCGTAGCTGGTGGCAAAAGGATGAGTCACGTCCAACTCCTTGATGTGGAAGTTAGCCAAGTCTTGCATCAACGTCCAATAGTTGGAACTGTATGACATACCTGCTTGGTTTTGTTGCTCATATTGGAAGCCCAACTTGACTTCGTGGCTATTGTCGCCCTTTCCAATGGTCATGGCCACGTTCGCATTGAAAGCGATCTGGTCAGACACCGACTTGCCATAGCCCGATTGGATGGATCCAGGCACAGAATACAAGCCATACACGGCACCTGGTGCTACACCATTATACAAACCGTTGTTACCCAAAATGGAGTATTTGTTGTCGAAATAGTTGGTCGCGCCATAAGGTCTGTAAAGGTCGTAGTAGTTTTGGACATATTGCGACAGCAGCGGGTTGAAGTCCGAGGGAGTAAACTCAATGAGAGTATCGTGGTCCCAACTATTCAGCACAAAGACGTTCCTGAAGTTTTGAAGGTTTGTCGTGTCGCCGTCAACTGCAACGCCATTGACATCTCCGATGCCATAGGTAGCTTCCTTTCTGGTGAGGAACTTACCCAAGTTGCCATAGGCAAACAAGTTGTTCCACAAATCGGGGTCTCCATATTCGGAAGTGACGTGCGTGTAGTCCAACTGCAAACTATAGTAGAAGTTGGAAATCAGCGCAGTGCTTTCGGGATCGGTCGGGAAACGATGCGTGAAACGGATATAACCACGATACGTGCCAGACTTGCTCTTATAGTTCTTGTCGGTATTGAAGTAATACTGGCTGCGACCGCTGGCGTAATGGCCAGTGCGGTAATACATCGAACCGCCGATGGTCAAGTTGGTGTTCTTACTCGTACGGATGTTGAAGTTGCCCGTCACATTAATGTTTTGGTTGGCCGAGTTGTTGAGGAACCTCGTGTAAACCAAGTCGTCTTTCTGTGTGTAGGCAGCGGTTTGATAGGAACTGAAGCCGAGACCTGTCAAAGTCAACGGGGTCTTCTCAATGTGATCCATCCATTCGTCGGTGGCATGGTAGAAACCTGTCGCCGAAAGCGAACCCACTTTGTTGTAGTTCCAGTCGGCAGCAAGGAAGAAGCCGAGCAAAGCTTCCTGGTCATTCTTCTTGCTCTTGAGGAGCGGTCCTTGCAAGCTACCGCCGACACGGGTATGGCCGTAGCCTTCAACAGACTGTTCCACTTCGAGGCCGCCACCCCAAGTACGGCTGGGGCCCTTGGTGGTCATGTTGATGATACCGCCCATGGCGTCACCATACTGGGCTGGAGTACCACCCAAGATAACATCGACCTGGTCGATGGCACCTTGAGGCACGCTGGCACTACCAATGACCTTCACACCGTCAATGTAGTAAACGGCGCTTTCACGGGCACCACGGATACTACCGACCTCACCGTCGCTGGAGAACACGCCACCAACGCTGGAGGCGACGCCCTCTGCCGAACGGTTCGGCAACTTGGAGATTTCTTCTGCGGTGATGGATGCACCTGAAGTCGTGTTGTCCTTTGAAATCAAAGGAATCTCGTAATCGATGATGGTGACTTCATTCAAGTTGATGGCGCCACTCTTCATCTTAAAGTCGTAATAGGTGATCTTGTTGGCCGGAATCACAATGTTCTTCGTAACGAAGGCATTGTAGCCGACGCAGCTCGCCTTGAGGTCATACGTTCCCGGAGGAATCGGGTTGATGTCGTAGTTACCGTCGAAGTCAGAGGATGTACCTCCCACCTGCGATCCGCCTTTTTCAACAATGACGTTTGCAAATGGTACCGGTTCACCAGTTTCGTCGGTAATCTTGCCTTTGAGTCTTCCTTGCGCTTGAGCCATGGTCATCGTGCAGGTGGCCAGAACTACGGCAAGGGTCATTAGTAAATTTTTAAACATACCTTGTAATTTTATGTAATACTACTTTGTTTAGTGCTGTGTATAGTGCATTAAAAGTCGTCAAAATTACAACCTTCTTTGAAAGTACGCAAGAAAAATAATCTTTTTGCGCATTTTTTTCTTCAAAAAAATTGCTTTATACATATTATTATACTGATATTTAATTGTTTACAAAAACAACAAATTTTGGATATTTTTTCTCCAAACATTGCATTGACGACACCTTATTAATAATAATCTCTCTTACGAGGAGAAAAACGGGTTGCTCCGTTGCCGTCTTCGCATCCGTTCAGCATGGCGTTTGTCTTTTTTGATCATTTGCTTTGTCTTTTTCGCCTGATGCTTATAGTGAGCATCCTTAGCTTTTTTGTATTGCTTTTTGCTCTGTTTCTCCATCTTTTCCATCTGCCGCTCAGCTTTACGCATGGCTCGTGTTGAGCTTTGGGTGGCACAAGATCCAAACAAAAAAATGATGCTCAGTAGAATACAAGTGATTAAGGTTCTTTTCTTCATGGTATTCGATTTTGAGGTACAAAAATAAGTATTTTCTTACAAAACATACGATTTTCGGAAAAAAAGCGTTTTCATTGTACTATGAAAAAGATTGGTATCTTCATTTTGGCGGGCATCATGCTAATGCTGTGGCATGGGTGCAACAAATATCCCCAGAACCCCAACCGCCCTATCTTGCCTTATCCGATTACCATTTACCCGAACTCCATGCAGTATCAGGAACTGAACTTCGTGAGCGGGTGGGAATATATCACCAGCGACCCGAACAGCGAGAGCCGAGGCATTATCGTTTACAGGATGAGTCAGGACGAATTCCTTGCCTATGACCGTATGCCACCCAACTATCCCAATGCCTGTACCGACAGTCAGGGCAACACCACACGTTTGGTCGTCGACTTTCCATACGTAGTCGACCATTGCAACAACGCCTACTATAACATACTAAACGGACAAATCATTGTCAATGAACAATTTGAAATGATTCCCAACTTCCCCACTGACGGAGAGGTCGTTTATCCCCTTATCCAATACCGAACTGTATATGACGGTTCCACACTGACCATTTCCAACTGACTTTTTGTCGCACACCTTAATATTAATAAGGTATATCAACTCTCCATGACACGGCTTTGCCGCTCAATAGATGCCTGATGGATGGCCTCGAATATTTCCGTGATTAATGCTGACGAAAGACCCAAATCGGAGCCAGTGGCCACATGGTCGGCTAGGATTTTCTTCCAGCGGTCCATTTGTACTACGGTGACGTTGTGGCTTTTCTTGTATTCGCCAATCTGCGCACTGACCTCCATACGCCGAGCCAGCAATTGCAGTAACTCGCCATCGATGTCATCGATTTCGCCACGAAGGTTGGCGAGGTCGCGCTCCACGTTGCATGAGTTTTTGGAGCGAAAGATCAAATTATCAAGCAATGCTTTCAACTCCTCAGGCGTGATTTGCTGCTTGGCATCGGTGAGGGCTTCGTCGGGATTAATGTGACATTCTATCATTAATCCGTCCGTAGCGAGGTCAAGGGCCTTTTGTGCCGTAGCTTGCAGCAACTCACGGTTGCCACAAATGTGGCTCACATCTGTAATGAGAGGTACATTCAGTCTTTGCGTCAATTCGATAGGGATTTCCCACATCGGGAAATTGCGGTAAGGCGTTTCCTTATAATACGCAAAACCGCGATGAATAGCGGCTAACTGCTTCACACCCGCCTTCTGGAAACGCTCGAAGGCACCGACCCAAAGATTCAAGTCGGGCGAGACGGGATTTTTAATGAACACGGGCACATCAACGCCACGCAAGGCATCGGCCAACTGCTGCACCGAGAACGGATTGACCACCGTACGGGCACCTATCCACAGTGCATCGACATCGTATTTCAAGGCCAATTCCACATGATTAGGCGTGGCTACTTCGGTAGCAGTAGGCAAGCCCGTTTCGCATTTCGCCTCACGAAGCCAGGCCAAGCCTTCTTCTCCCCTGCCTTCGAAGGCCTCGGGGCGCGTGCGTGGCTTCCAGATGCCACCGCGGAGCATCTTTACCTCGGGGATTTTTGCCAAAGCTTGCGCCGTGGCCATGATTTGCTCTTCGCTTTCCACACTGCAGGGGCCGGAGATGATGAGAGGGAAATTTGTGAAGGCAGAGGTTCTGATGGGGGGAGATGCAGGGGTTTCGCTCCGCTTCACCACCTGCTTAGTATCCTGCGCCCCTACGGGGCGTTGCAGATAAAAGACCTTAACATTACCAACATTCCCTATACTTGACCTATGTTTTTCTATTATACCACTATAAACAAAGCCGTTTTTCTCCAAAACGCGCATTGATGCCACATTGACTTCAAAAAACTTAGCCACAATACGCTCTATTGCCAACTCACGAAACACAATTTCACAAATCTGTGAAACGGCTTTTGTCATGATACTCTTCGACCAATAATCTGTAAGTAGCATATAACCCAATTCGGCTTCTAAAGGATTTTTGTCATCCTTCTCTACCGAAACACTACCGACAATTTTTTCATTCACAACAATAGCACGGAAAATCCCCATTTTACCTTCATTCAATTCAACTATTCCCAACCACCTATCAGCATCAGCATTGGTATAAGGATAAGGCAAACGAGCAGACAGATAGGTTCTATCCACGGCGTTGCACAAGGCTATTAGATCTGCCTTGTCGGACAATGTCCATTTTTTCAATACTATGATCATCTTCAACCTTTTTTAATCAGTGTTGCAAAGTCCCGTAGGGACGACGGACAATAGGCAGGTTGTGGAATGCAATGGAACTCCTGCCGACAAACGAAACCATCATTCCGTTGAACCCCGTGTTGGCCATAATGATTGCAAATATACAGCATTTTTGACTGACCATAGCGTTTTTTTTCGTTTCTTTGCACATTATTTATAACACTCGACAAAGAATAGTATCATAATATGAAAAGAGTAGAAATCAAGCAAGCCTTGCAGATGCAAGCCTCTGACACTGAGATTACTGTAATGGGCTGGGTGCGCAACAAGCGCGGCAGCAAGAACGTGGCCTTCATCGCCTTAAACGACGGCTCCACCATCAACAACCTGCAACTGGTCATTGACCTGAACGTCATCCCAGAAGAAAATTTGGCCTTGATGCACGCGGGTGCATCCCTTTGGGCCAAGGGTGTTTTGGTCGCCTCGATGGGCAGTGGTCAAGCCGTGGAGCTTTCCGTGAAGGAAATCGGGCTGTTCGGTCCCGCCAACCCCGACGAATACCCGCTGCAACCCAAGAAACACTCCTTGGAGTTCCTGCGCGACATTGCCCACCTGCGTTTCCGCACCAACACTTTCGGTGCCGTGATGCGTCTGCGCCATGCCATGGTGTTCGCCATCCATAAATTCTTCACAGAAAGGGGTTTCTACAACATCCACACGCCGCTCATCACCGCCTCCGATGCGGAAGGTGCCGGCGAGATGTTCCAGGTGACCACCTTGGACTTGAACAATCCACCTCGCGACGAACAGGGCAACATCGACTACAAGCAGGACTTCTTCGGCAAGTCGACCAACCTTACCGTTTCTGGTCAATTGGAAGGCGAGTTGGCGGCCACGGCGTTGGGCAAGATTTACACTTTCGGCCCGACCTTCCGCGCCGAAAATTCCAATACTACACGCCACTTGGCCGAGTTCTGGATGATTGAGCCTGAAATGGCCTTCTACGACATCACCGACAACATGGACCTTGCCGAGGAGATGCTCAAATACTTGATTCAGTACGCTTTGGACAACTGCATGGACGATCTTCAGTTCCTCAGCAAGCGCCTGCAAGACGAAGAAAAAGGCAAAAAAGAAGAAGAAAAGTCGATGGAACTCATTAGCAAGCTGCATTTCGTTCTAGAACATGAGTTTGTCCGCTTGACCTACACTGAAGCCATCGACATCTTGCATAATTCGAACTACAACAAGAAGGGCAAGTTCCAATATCCCGTCGACGGCTGGGGCGTGGATTTGCAATCAGAGCACGAGCGTTACCTCGTCGAGAAGCACTTCAAGAAGCCTGTCATCCTGACCGACTACCCGAAAGCAATCAAGGCTTTCTACATGAAGCAAAACGACGACGGCAAGACCGTCCGCGCCATGGACGTGCTCTTCCCCGGCATCGGCGAAATCATCGGCGGGTCAGAGCGTGAGACCGACATCAACAAGATTCTCGATCGTATGCACGAAGTCGGCATTCCCGAGGAATCCATGAACTGGTACTTGGACAGCCGCCGCTTCGGCTCGGTGCCACACTCGGGCTACGGACTTGGCTTCGAGCGCCTTATGCTCTTCATCACGGGCATGGGCAACATCCGCGACGTCATTCCGTTCCCGCGTACCCCGAAAAACTGCCTATATTAATAGTTGTCAGTTGTTTAGTTATTCAGTTGTTCAGTTGAAGGGACAACGACTAACTGAACAACTAAACAACTCCAAACTGAACAACTGAAAATGAACAACCAACGATTGACTCAAACCCAGCGGCAGGAACTGAAACTGTCGCCGCAGCAGATCCAACTGATGAAGCTGCTGCAGTTGCCCATCATGGAACTCGAACAGCGCATCAAGGAAGAGCTTGAAATCAACCCCGCCTTGGAAGAGTCGCATGAGCGCGATGACTATGAGGACAACGAGCCAACCGTTGACGACAACGATGACGGTGAAAACGACGACTACAACGACGAGGAAGTCAACTTCAACAAGGACGACGAATTCGACATTAACGATTACCTGTCAGAAGAAGACTTGGACGACTATTCCTACAAGCTGCAAACCAATAACTACAGCAGCGACGACGACCCCTACGAGGCTCCCATCGTCAATGAGGAAACTTTCCAAGACTATCTGAACCAACAACTTGCGTATCATGATTTGTCGGACGAACAACTCCAAATCGGGGAATACATCATCGGCAACCTCGACGACAACGGCTACCTCAACCGTCCCATACCGAACATCGTGGACGACCTGCTCTTCACGATGAACCTGGAGACCTCCGAAGAAGAAGTGGAAAAAGTGCTGCACATCGTGCAACAGCTTGATCCTCCAGGAATTGCAGCCCGAAACTTGCAGGAATGCCTGCTCATCCAGCTTCAACGACTGCAAGAAGAGAATCCTTTCGCGGACTACAAGCTCTCCATGACCATCCTCAAGGACTTTTTTGAAGAGTTCACGAGAAAGCATTACGACAAAATCGGCAAGAAGTTAGAAGTCAGCAACCGAGAGCTGAAACCTGCTTTGGACGCGATTCTGAAACTCAATCCCAAACCCGCCGATGCCTCCACTTCGGGCACAAAAAACATCCACTACATCACGCCCGACTTCTTCGTTTCCGTCAGGGACGGGAAAGTCGAGCTGTCGTTGGACGGAAGGAACACGCCTGAGCTGCACGTCAGCAGGCAATACCTCAAGATGCTCGACGACTTCAGTAAGAGCAAGGATACACGCAACATGCAGGAAGCCGCACAGTTTGTCAGGCAGAAAATCGACTCCGCCAAGTGGTTCATCGATGCCATTAACCAACGACAAAACACACTCTACATCACCATGAAGGCCATCGTCGACATTCAGAAGGACTATTTCCTGACAGGCGATGAAACCCAACTCAAGCCGATGATTCTCAAGGATGTAGCCGATAAAGTTGGGTTAGACATCTCCACCATCTCGCGCGTGGCCAACAGCAAATACGTACAGACGCCCTACGGCACCTTCCTGTTGAAGTTCTTCTTCAGTGAAGGCATCACCAACAACGAGGGCGAAGAAGTCTCCACCCGCGAAATCAAGAAAATCCTGAAAGACAGCGTGGAAAGTGAGGACAAGGCCAACCCCATGACCGACGAACAACTCATGTTCGTGCTCAAGGACAAAGGTTATCCCATCGCACGACGCACCGTGGCAAAGTACCGCGAGCAGTTGGGAATTCCTGTGGGAAGGATGAGAAAGAAGATTTAATCCTCCCACCCCGATTAAGGGAGGATTCCCCATACGAAAGTATAATAATAAGGTGAAAACTCCGTTTTTGAATACGTGAAAGCGAACCTCTACACGAACAAGAAGCAATGGAAATGGGCCTTGGCCATCATCGCCCTGCTTTTCATTTCGGCTTCGTTGTGGTATACCAACCGCCTTGTGAAGTCCATTGCGGAGCAGGAAACCCGCCAAGTGAAAATGTGGGCCGCCGCCATGGAACAACATGCCGTCATGATGAAATCGACGGAAGAGTTCTTCAACAAAGTGAGCGAACAGGAACAGTTGCGCGTCGACCTGTTGGCCAACGCCTATCGTCGTGTCATCGACATTTCAAGCAACGAGAACACAGCCATTTACCTTGACATCATTCGCAATAACATCAGCATCCCGCTCGTCATCACCGACGAAAAAGGCAACATCATGTTTTCGAGCAACCTGCCTCCCGAACAAGAAAGCAAAAAGACCTTCGACGAGGAGATGAAGCATTATTACTCCAAGTTTCCGCCCATCAAGATTGACCCGGGATATGGTACCGTGCAGCGGCTCTATTATAACGAATCGCTGATTTACACCGAGTTGAAGGCCGTTTTGGAAGGCATGATCAACCACTTCATGGAAGAAATCACGCTCAACTCGGTGGGCGCGCCCGTCATCATCACCAACGAAGACCAAACGAAAATCCTCAGCTATGGCAACCTCGACACACTGATGATGAAAGACAGCACTTATGTGGCCCGACAATTGGAAATCATGCGCAACGAGAACGACCCGCTGCAAATCGAGTTCATGAACACGGGCAAAGCTACCATCTTCTACCGCACCTCCGACCTTGTGGAACAGATGCGCTATTACCCAATGATCCAGTTCGTTGTGGCCGCACTGATTATCCTTATTGCGTATCTGCTGTTCAGCTCGGCACGGCGTTCAGAACAGAACCAAGTGTGGGCAGGCATGGCCAAGGAGACCGCGCACCAACTCGGCACACCACTCTCCTCTCTGATGGGCTGGATTGAACTCCTGAAAATGCAAGAAGAGCCTTTCGTGGGCACACACGAGATGGAAAAGGACATTGAACGACTACAAATCGTGGCCGACCGTTTCTCGAAAATCGGCTCAGTGCCCGTGTTGGAACCTGCCGACATCAACTTCCTTATCCGCGACACGATGGACTACTTGCAAAAACGTTTCTCGAAGAAGTTTGATTTTGAAATCAACTTGCCTGAAGGTGAGTTGATTATACCCTTGATTCCATCGCTGTTCCGTTGGGTTTTGGAAAACCTGACCAAAAACGCCATCGATGCGATGGGCGACAAGGGTAAAATCACTCTCGATCTCATCGACGACGGCGACCATATCCATTTGGACCTTAGCGACACGGGCAAAGGCATCCCGAAATCGAAACTCAAGATGGTGTTCAATCCTGGCTACACCAGCAAGAAACGAGGTTGGGGTCTCGGCCTCTCATTGGCCAAACGCATCATCGAGGATTACCACAAGGGTAAAATTTTCGTCAAGTCGTCAATCGTGGGACAAGGGACGACATTCAGGATTACGCTGAAGAAATGACAACAACAATCCCCTAACATAAATTGCCACGCTTTGCTCGCAATGTCCTGTCAGGGGATTAGTGTAGAATTCTACAACCAATTATTTGACAACAATCCTTTGTGTTTCGCTGTTGCCGTCAAGATTGCAGACCTTCAGCAAATAAACGCCTTGGCTCAACGTGCTGACATTGAAGGTATTCACATTGCTTTCCATCAGCTTCTGGCCTGTAATGTTGTAGATTTCAGCCTTGCCGAAGCTCTCGGTTTGGACGGATATTTCACCTTTGGCTGGGTTGGGATAGACCTTGAAACCGACAGTGTTGTTGTTCTCCTTGAGGCCTGTCACGTCGATGTAGGTCACATTAACTTCGGAGCCATAGTAATAATCGCTCGCGGCATTGTAGCCGTATGCCATCTCAATGTCGCCATCACCAGGTATCCAATTATTGTCATCCTTCACCATGCAGGTTCCATGGGTGGCATTGCCATCTTCATATATGAAACTGAAACTGAATTCCTCATTCCACGTACCATTATACCATTTATCAAAGGTCTTGGTGGCAAAAACGCCCTCTGAAAAGTTGTAAACCGTATGCGTGCTATTCTCCCATGTATTACTCACCCAAACCAGACTGAGAATATCCGTCACGTTGCCTTCAAAATCAAGCGTATGGATGTGTTTTTCCTCGTTCTGCCAAGCACCACCCTGCATGTATTGTATCAGCACCTCAATAGATGTGTCACTATAAGTGTAGGTATGCAATTTGCTTGACGACCAATTACTACCATTCCAAGCCCAGAAAAGGATGGTGGTCATATCGTCGATGTAGTTGTAAACCTCCTTTGATACGTTAACCCATTGATCGTCTATCATCATCTGATAGACAATCTCCATCTCATCCGTACCATAGGTGTACATAACTTTCTCCGATTCAATCCATTCGCCTTCCACGTTCACGTAGGCCATGGCTTCCAACACGTTGCCAAAAAAATCGTAGTCATAGATCCATAAAACACTTGGGGCCCAACCGTAACCCATATTCACTTCAATAAACTGTTCTATGAGATAATAGTCGTATTCATCATAAGTAAAGGTTGTCCTGTAGGCATCGCCATTGGTTTCCGTCCAATTGGCCTCCGAAGGTCTGATGTCATCGTTGCGGAGACCATAATGCCCGAACATGACTTCCTTTTCCATCGATTTCAGATTGGTCTTGTGCTGTGCAAAAACCACATTTCCATAAGCCATTACAAGGAAGGCCAAAGTAAAGATTACTTTTTTCATTTTGAATTATAATAAAAAGCTAGTTACTTAATCACGTCAAAATAATAGACATCGGAATAGTCGGCTATTGTATCGGTAAAACCATTCCCGTTGTTTTCTATTACATAAAAGTCCTTGGAGACATAGCCATGCAAGCGAACCATCTGATCCTTGTCGTGATAGACTCTCGAAAACAATTTAAAGCTATAGAATTTCAAACTCGAAAGAAAGGTTTTGCTGCTGTAAAGCTGCATCAGATAGTCATCATTGTTCAAGGTTGGAACACCTGTGAGAGTTTTCTCCAAGTTGCCTTTGACACTTTTAAAACAGAATGAGACTGTATTCCCCTGATTGGCTATAATGTTGATGTCGGCATCATCGCAGATAGTGCAGTAGCCGCTCTCGCTAATGTCTTCAAAAGCATCAGAAATGTAGGAGTTGGTGTACTGTCCAGTTATGTCGGCGTTGGTATAACCGTAAAACTTTTCCCATCTTTTTTCAGCAGGTTTCTCGCATGAAACACAGGCGAGAACGAGCAAAACAAGTGCTACTTTTTTCATAGTCTGTTTCATTTTACAATAAGTATTTGAGTTTCGATAATCGTTCCGTTTTTATTCATCCGAACCACGGAATACCATCCTTTAGGCAAGTCGTTAATGTAAATGGTCATGCGGTTGGTGCTCAAAAAACCTATTTGTTTCAACGCTTTTCCCTGTCCGTCGCAGATGAGAATTTGGCCATCGGAAACTTCGTTCCATCTGACATTCAATTGCTCTGTGGCAGGATTAGGAAACAGTTTCATGGCTTTTTCAGGTTCCGCAAACTCCTGCTGTCCCAGACATTCCTTATCCCATGCAGCAATAGCATATTCTCCCGACTGGATATCATCAACGATGAAGCGGCCTTGTTTCCAGGAGCTGCCTGGATAAAGGGTATAGGCAATTTCGTGCCAAGCTTCCGTGGCATTGCGACGATAGAGCAAAGTGGCTGAATCATTTAGTGTTTGGATAATGTCACCGTCATTGTTCTTGGAATAGTCAAACCAGCCTTCCACTTCAGCCTCACCAAAATCGTAGCGGTTGATGGTCCAAAAATGCTTGGTGGAAAGGTTAAGGTCGGGAATCAACGGATTGTCGTAAGGTTCTACGAGATGGTTCTCCACGCTGACAAAGACCGAATCGGTAATGGCATTGGGTTTGGCGATAAAGTGGGCGAAACTCTCTTGCGAAGTACTCTTCAGCATCATGTTCTTTTGCGTCCTACCGTCCAACCAATTGTTGTTGAAGTCATTGACCATTCCAATAGGCTCAAAATCAAGTATTACCGTTGTATTCTCGTGCAAACCATCCCAACTGACTTTTTCAGTTACCAACTGAAAATCAGGTCCGATGAAGGTAATATCATACTTGTTGTTCTGCCCAATGTGACTATCACCGATGTGTTGATAACGAAGATCGAGCGTCACTTCGAATTGGTTGCCAACGGGATTCACCTCTCTAATGGTCGCGTAAAGATGTGGCATTCCAGAACTGAAAACATAGCTGTCAAAGAAACCGCTCATGTCGATGCCTGAATATTGCGTAAGCGCATCGCGCAGTTGGTCGGAAGTGGCTGTCTGATAAGCATATTGGTCAAAATATTGGCGCATGGCCGAAAGGAAGTTCTCACGACCCATGTAGTTCATCATTGTGTTGACAATGACCGCACCACGGTCGTAGATAGCATCGCCATCGTAGGTCATATCCAAAGGCATATTGTTAAGTGGCATCCAATTATTCGCATTGTTGCACCAAGTGTTGATGCTGTTGACCAAGGCCGAAATGGTGTTTTGGAAATGCTCCTCTCCGTAAACGCCGACCTCGTAGAACGCACCCCAGAACTGCGCGAAGCCCTCGTTGAGCCACATGTCACCAGCTTCGGCGCAAGTCACCAGATTGCCCGACCACATGTGCGAGAGTTCGTGAGCCAGATATTCCTCATAGTCAGTGTTGCCGCTGATGACGCTGGTCGCCAAAGCGATGTTGTCGGTATGCTCCATACAACCTTTGCTTGTGCTGAGGTAGCCGATACGATTGAAGGGATAAGGGCCAAGATTCTCCTCAAAAAACGCTACAATTTCATGAATATTCCCAAAAGTGGCCTCCACGCGATCACTCAAACCTGGAGTGGTGTAGACCTCAATCGGGATGTCGCGTTCCATACCGTGATAGACATCTTCCCAAAGCACCAAATCACCGACAATGAAAGAGATATGGTAGGTGGCTATCTCCTGAGGCGTATTCCAATACCAAGTGGAAGTGCCATCGCCATTGTCGAAGGTCTCAACATGGTTGCCGCCGCAAATGGCTTTCTTGTCGTTGGTCGTGGTGACAAAGACATCGTATGTGGCCTTGTCAGTGAAGTTGTCGACACAAGGGAACCAAGCCTTGCCGAGGTTGTGCGGCTGGCTGTCAAAGCCTACGCCGAGATTGTAGACGTAGTTGGTGCCCCACCATTCCACGCCGCCCCAAGTCTCGCTGAAGGTCGAGCCGCCGTAAACGATGTCAAACGTGGCCGTGCTGCCGTTGGCCAAAGGTGAAGTCAAATTGATGATCAGGAAATCGCCGCTTTGCGAAAAATCGGAGACTGCAGCGCCTGTGGCCGTCACGGAACTGATTTCCAAATATTTCAATTCGAGGACAATCTGCTGTACTTGGGCCGTAGCCATGAGGTCGACAAAAGTCTCTGCTTGCAAGGTACGGTTAGTGAAATCCAGCTCGTTGAGGTGAATTTCGTAGTGTGTCACGTCGATGTTCTCGCCAGCGGTTTGCGCCTTCATCGCGACCAAAGGCAGTAAAAGCATGGTCAATATCAAGAATAGTTTTTTCATTGTATTGTAGGATTTGTGTAAATAGGTTCGGTTTGTATCACATTGCTTTCATGCAAGGCGCGGTCGAGAATGTGGATCTCAAATTTGATGGTGTCGTTGGGCGACAAGGGATTTTGCACCGTCAAAGTGTACTCCATCGTACCCGAAATCGCTTTTGGCTCTTCCGAATCGCGGAGACGGTGAAAACGGGCATTGAACGAGACCGTGTCGTAAAGCTGGGTATCAGCAGAATCGATTGCCACATGAGGACTCAACAGCGGTACCTTCACGAACTCACCGTTCACCGATTTCATGTAATCGATAATCATATTATAATAATGTGCGTCATTGAGACCAAAAGGAGCAATGGTATCGCTGTCGTCCAAACCGAGGTCACCATCGCCATCGGTGTAGGAAAACGAGAGGATACCCTGGCCACTGAAGGTGCTATCAGCATTAAAGAGGTAGGTAAAACTCTCATAGGTGATTTTCGGCTCAATAGGATATTCCACCGTCTTTTGGCAAGCAGTGACTATCAGCACCATAAGGCCTATTGCTATCCAAACTTGTTTATTCATTGCTTCAGAATCAGGCTGTAAAATTACTAATTTTTCGACTTGAAGCGACAATTTTGGAACAGATAAAATTTTTACCCATTTCTTAACTGATTACCAACATATTAACACAATTCGTTCATAAAAAACATCGTGGAAAAGTGTGGAAAAGTGTTGACATATTCACAAAAAAACTATCTTTGCAGCCTGTATTGGCACGAAAATGGCTATATAGAACGAGCAGAATTTTGTTTTAATGCCGAGTTTGTATATCATATCAGGCTGCAACGGAGCAGGAAAGACGACCGCCTCTTTGACGGTTTTGCCCGAGACGCTGAACTGCAAGGAGTTCGTCAATTGTGACGAAATTGCGAAGGGTCTGTCGCCGCTCAATCCCGACGGTGCCAAGGTCGCCGCAGGCCGCCTGATGCTGTCGCGCATCAAGACACTCATTGCCGAGAAAGCCGACTTTGCCATCGAAACCACTTTGGCTGCCAAATCCTACCACTCACTCATCAACAAGGCCCGCGAAGAAGGTTACAAAGCCAGCCTGATTTATTTCTGGCTGCAAAGCCCTGACTTGGCCATCAAGCGCGTGGCCGAGCGCGTGAAGCACGGCGGTCATCATGTGGACGACAGTATCATCCGCCGACGCTACAGAGCGGGTATCAAAAATCTTTTCCACCTATATTGCCCCGTCGTTGACTATTTCTTGTTCATCGACAACAGCATCATGCCCTCCGAGGTCATCGCCGAAGGGAACATCAAATCCATCAAGTTTTACAATGAAGAAAAATTCAAAAAAATCAGACAATATGACAACAGTAACTGTGAATGCGAAGAAAAGTGAAGTGTCCAGCTTCACCAAGAAACTGATGAGCGGCCTCGACCTCTCGATGCAACGCCTGCTCACCATGCGCTGCCGTCACAACGGCACATTCTGCTTCTGCGACGCCGACGGCAACATTTACACCGTAAAGGCCAAGGAAGTCAGAGCCATGATGGAACAGGAATAAATCCCTTCCTCACATAAAACCACAGCCACAGCTTGCAGGATTCTGCGGGTTGTGGTTTTTTCGTATCTTTGGCGCCAGAAATACAATACTCATGAAAAAAACATTACTCCTTTTATTAGGCTTCATTTGCACAGCCTCTTTCGCCCAGACCGACGACCAACAACCTGAAACCGACCCCATTATCACCAACCGTATTAGCCAGTGGCAAGACCTGAAGTTTGGCTTCATGATGCACTGGGGCATCTACGCCCAATGGGAAGTGGTAGAGTCGTGGTCGATCTGCAACGAACCTTGGATTAACCGAAATGGCGCGGATTATTACCAATATAAGACTGATTACCAGAATCTTAGCAAAACCTTTAACCCGCAACACTTCGACCCGTCGAGATGGGCTGAGGCCGCCAAAGACGCAGGCATGAAGTACGTCGTCTTCACCACAAAGCACCATGACGGCTTCTGCATGTTTAATACTAAGGAGACCTCCTACTCCTCCGTCGACCCGAGCTGCCCGTTCTCGAAAAACCCCAAGGCCGACATCACAGGCGAAGTGGTGAAAGCCTTCCGCGAAAAAGGCTTTTGGACTGGTCTCTACTTCTCGAAACCCGACTGGCACTGCGACGACTACTGGGCACACGAATGGGCCACCCCCGACCGCAACGTCAACTACGACCCGACCGTTATGTCCGAGCGTTTTGAGAAATACAAGCAATTCACCCACAGACAGATACGTGAACTAACCCACAACTACGGCGACATCGACATCCTTTGGCTCGACGGTGGTTGGGTGCGTCCCGAATGGAGCGTGAACGAGGAGACCCGTCCGTGGCTCGGCTGCCAAGGCTACATCCAAGACATTAATATGAAGGAAGTGGCCGACATCGCCCGCGAAAACAACCCCGACCTTATCATCGTCGACCGCTCGGTAGGCGGTAAATACGAAAATTACCAGACTCCCGAGCAGCAGGTGCCCGACTCGCTACTGCCCTACCCCTGGGAGACCTGCATGTCGATGGGTAACTCGTGGTCATACGTCTCCACCGACACCTACAAAAGCACCAATAAACTCATCCATCTCTTGTGCGACATCGTGGCCAAGGGTGGCAACTTCCTCCTCAACGTCGGTCCCGATGCCGACGGCAACCTGCCTGACACAGCCCTGCTCCGCATGAAGGAAATCGGCGAATGGATGCAGGTGAACGGCGAAGCGATTTATGGCACACGCCCCATCTATCCCTTCACCTACGGCAGGTTCCGCTTCACGCAGAAAAACGATAAAGTCTATGGCATCTTCCTTTTGGACGAGCAAGAAAACCCTGTGCCCGACGCCTATTGGTTCGACGGCAAAGGCATGAACCTGAAAACGGGCAAAATCAAAGTCTTGGACAGCAAAAAGAAAGCCTCCCTTTGCAGAGAGGCTGATGGTCGTTACCGCATTGATTTCCCGAATGCTTTCGAGATGCCGCACGCGGTGGTGTTTGAATTACGGAAACGATAATTACGTAGAGACGTAGCGCGCTACGTCTCTACAAATTGATTATCCCACCACAATATTCACAATCTTCTTCGGCACGTAAATAACCTTGCGCACCTGCTTGCCTTCAATCCACTTGGCGGCTTCGGGGGCGGCGAGTACGGCGGCTTGTACCTCGTCGGCATTCATTGTGACAGGCAGCTCCATATTGAAGCGCATCTTGCCGTTGAAGCTGATGGGATAGTTGAAACTGTTCTCCACTGTCTTGTTCTCGTCGTAGACGGGGAAGGCAGCATTGACCACCGAGGTCTCATGGCCCAGCAGGTGCCATAACTCTTCAGCGATATGAGGTGCATAAGGCGAAATCATAATGGTCAGAGGGTCAAGGATCTCGCGTTTGTTGCATTTCATGTCGGCCAGTTCGTTGACGCAGATCATGAAGGCCGAGACGACCGTGTTAAACGAGATGCTCTCGATGCCTTCCTCTTCCTTCTTGATGAGTTTGTGCAGACTCTTCAACTCGAGTGCAGTGGCAGGCTCGTTGCTGACGCAGAACTCGTTGTTCTCGTTGTGGAACAGCCTCCAGAACTTACGCACAAAGCGGAAGGTGCCTTCGATGCCTTGTGTGTCCCACGGCTTGGATTGCTCCAAGGGGCCAAGGAACATCTCATAGAGACGCAACGTGTCGGCACCGTATTTCTCCACGAGGTCGTCGGGGTTCTGCACGTTGTATTTCGACTTCGACATCTTCTCCACTTCCGAACCGCAAACATAAATGTCATTGCCGTCCTTGTCCTTCTCCTTGATGAAGTGGGCATCCTTCAGGTCATCGCGCCATTGGCGACAAGCCACAATGTCGAGGATATCGTTACGTACCATGTTGATATCCACGTGAATCGGGTCGCTGAACAACTCGCGATCAGGTATGTTTTTGGATACAAAAATAAGGCCTCGATCGTACTCTTCACCTTCAACGAAAGCTGGCACGTCCTTGCCCGCAATCAAGTCCTTGATCTTCTGCTCAACGATATGGGTTCCTGCCCTATAGTCATTCAAAACATCGATATTGGGCACCAAAAGCAGCTTGTAGCCCTTCGATACCGCATAATCCTCCCACGGTTCAGCCACCTTCTCAAGGCTGCCCATGCGCTTGATCTCGATAAGAATGCCTTTTTCGGGACAGAAGAAGTCGAACTTCCGACGACCATCCTTGTAGTCCCTGACGAATTCCACACCCAATTTCTTGTCCTTGATGATGTTCCAAACGTCGTATTCACACAACTTCTCCAAATTGACGCGATAGGCAAAGCTGGAACGGCCTTGAATCATGCCCTGATTAATCATGCGTTGGAAGGGCTCGTCCTTGCACGACAGACCGATATCATACAAGAACTTGCACCAGAAGCGGCTGTAAATCAAGTGGCCAGTGGCGTGTTCGGCACCACCGATATATAGGTCGACGTTCTGCCAATAGTCGTTGGCTTCGCGGCTAAAGTATTCTTTGTCATTGTGCGGGTCTTCATAGCGGAGATAGTAACCGCTCGAACCTGCAAAGCCCGGCATGGTGTTGGTCTCGATGGGATAGCCTTCCTCCGTGACCCAGTTCTTGGCGCGAGCCAAAGGCGGCTCACCCGTCTCGGTAGGCTTATATTCGCTGATGGCAGGCAGTTCAAGCGGCAGCTTCGACTCGTCCATGGCGTAAGGCATACCGTCCTTGTAGTAGATTGGGAAAGGCTCGCCCCAGTAACGCTGGCGGCTGAAGATGGCATCACGGAGGCGGTAGTTGGTCTTGCCCGTACCGACACCGAGTTTCTCCAGTTCCTCAATCATGCGCTCGATAGCTTTTTTGACGGTCAGGCCGTTGAGGAAGCCCGAGTTGACTAATTCGCCGTCCTTGGCGTCGAAGCTCTCCTTCCATGTGGCAGGGTCGGTCGGCTCGGTGCCGGGTTTCTTCACCACTTGGATGATGGGCAGGTTGAAATGACGAGCGAAGGCGAAGTCGCGGCTGTCGTGGGCAGGCACGGCCATGATGGCACCCGTACCATAACCCATCAAAACGTAGTCGGCAATCCAGATGGGCAGCTTGGCACCCGTGATGGGGTTGATGCCGTAGGCACCCGTGAAGGCACCACTCACCTTGCGAACTTCAGCCATACGCTCGCGTTCGCTACGATTCTTGGTGCGTGTGATATAGTCCTCCACCTCGGCGCGTTGCTCAGGGGTGGTGATTTCCTTTACCAACTCATGCTCTGGAGCCAGCACCATGAACGTCGTGCCGAACAAGGTATCCGCACGAGTGGTGAACACCTCTAAATCGATATCTTTACCCTCAACCTTGAAGATAACGGAAGCACCCATCGACTTACCAATCCAGTTGCGCTGCAGGTCCTTCACCGAATCGCTCCAGTCAACAGTCTCGAGACCTTGAAGCAGACGGTCGGCGTAAGCGGTGATACGAAGTTGCCACTGCTTCATCGACTTGCGCTCCACGGGGAAGCCGCCACGCACCGAGAGGCCGTCGGCCACCTCGTCGTTGGCGAGCACCGTACCCAAGCCCGGGCACCAATTCACCATGGCCTCAGCCTGATAGGCAAGACGGTAGTTCATCAGCACCTCTTGCTGTTGCTTTTCGCTCATGGCTTTCCATTCGTCGGCTGTGAACGAAAGCGGTTTGCTTTCAGCCACATTGAGGCCTTCAGTGCCTTTTTCTTCGAAGCGATGAATCAGTTTGCTGATGGGCTGGGCTTTCTGGCAACCGTTACAATAGAACGAGTTAAACAGCTGGATGAAAGTCCATTGTGTCCATTTATAGTAGCCCGGCTCGCAGGTGCGCACCTCGCGGTCCCAGTCATAGCAGAAGCCGATCTTGTCCATCTGCTCGCGGTAGCGGTTGATGTTCTTCTCGGTTGTCACGGCGGGATGTGTACCCGTCTGAATGGCATATTGCTCGGCGGGCAGACCATAAGCATCGTAGCCCATCGGATGCAGCACGTTGAAGCCTTTCAGCCTTTTATACCTTGCATAAATATCCGAGGCGATATAGCCCAACGGGTGTCCCACATGTAGGCCTGCGCCCGAAGGATACGGGAACATATCCAGAACATAGAATTTCGGCTTATTGTGGTCAATATCAACCTTATAGATTTTGTTGTCGCGCCAGTATTGCTGCCACTTTTTCTCGATTTCGGTAAAGTTATAATCCATACAACAGAGGTATTTTTTGCTGTTTTTGAAAGAAACTGCAAAAATAGGGAAATTTTTTATATTAATAAAATGAAAAGTCGCCCCGAAAAGTGTATCTTTGCAGCGAAAAGTCACCCAGAAAAGTGTGTTCTTTTAGGAAAAAGTCACCATGAAAAGTGTAAAATTAATATATAAATAGTTATGTTTCAGCGAAAAATAGAAGAAACCCTTCAACAATGGAAAATGAAGGCAAACCACAAACCATTGGTCATTAAAGGTTGCCGTCAATGTGGCAAGACAAGTTCTGTAATCAGTTTTGCAAAACAAAACTATGAGCATGTGATTTATCTGGATTTCCACGAACACAAAGAATACAAGACATTCTTTGCAGGTGCTTTGGATATTGACACCTTGACGCTGAATATTTCCGTTGGAATAAAGGATGCACAGTTCGTTCCTGAAAAGACTTGTTTGGTGTTTGACGAGATACAGGATTGTCCCAATGCCCGTTCCTCGCTGAAATTTTTCAAGCTTGACGGGCGATATGATGTGATTTGCACAGGTTCTTTATTGGGCGTGAATGGATATAAAACCAAAGAGGAGAAAGCAGAAGAGCAAAACGCATCCATCCCTGTTGGTTTTGAGGAGATTGTTAACCTGTATCCGATGGATTTCGAGGAATGGCTCTGGGCAAATGGCATCCAACCGCAACACATTGATTATCTGCGCAATTGTTTAGAACAAGAAACGCCAGTCAATGAGGCCGTCCATCAGCGGATGCGACAATTGCTGCTCCGCTATGTGGTGGTGGGCGGTATGCCCGAAGCTGTATCCACCTTCTTCAACACCAACAACATGAACGATGTGCAGAGCATTCAGCATGGAATTATCGAAACATACAAGGCCGATATGTTGAAATATGCGCTTCAAGAGGACAAGGCGCGTATCCGCGAGTGCTTCGAGTCCATCCCTGCTCAGCTGGCTAAGGAAAACAAGAAGTTCCAATATGCTGTCATCCGCAAAGGAGCGCGTTCAAGCGAGTATCGTGGCAGTTTACAATGGATTGAGGATGCTGGCATCGTACAGCGTTGCTATAACACGTCCATCACGGAGCTGCCCCTCAGCGGAAATGCCAAACCTGACGTGTTCAAGGTTTATATGGCCGACATCGGGCTTCTTATCAGTATGCTCGACGAAGGCACAGCCTGGGACATTATGCAAGGCAATCTGCTGGGTTACAAAGGTGCCATCTTCGAGAATCTGGCCGCCGACATCTTGTCAAAGATGGGGCGAAAACTCTTTTATTTCCAAAAAGAAGGAGGTATGGAGTTGGATTTCCTAATTCGCCACAAAGGGGAATGTGTTCCTTTGGAGTGTAAGGCAAGGACTGGCAATGCCAAGTCGATGCAGACAGTGTTGAAACACCCTGAGCACTACCATGTCTACCATGCCCTGAAGGTAGGCGACTATAATGTAGGGCGCAACGGACCGATTCTCACATTGCCGTTTTATATGACGTTCCTGCTGACAGAGGTTTAGAACCATATCTGCAAAGCCCAGCTTATATTTATGGGCTTTTGCGGGAGGAAATGAACTAATCTGTAATTATCACTATTTTGTAATCTATGAGATTCGCGGGCAAAAGGTAATGCTAGACCGCGACCTTGCCAGTATTTACGGGGTAGAGACACGAGCTCTCAACCAAGCAGTCAAACGAAATGCAGAGCGATTCCCCGAGGATTTCATGTTCAAATTGTCTAAAGAGGAATGGGTTGAAATTGAG
>JAEEGL014262166.1_pt1 | contig 39946 bp, 41 predicted proteins | sample 9134231 | NCBI WGS metagenome assembly JAEEGL01 (sample SAMN16246548, study PRJNA631951) | gut metagenome | biome: gut microbiome; feature: rumen; material: fiber-attached | host: Bos | place: Iran: Karaj | collected 2018-10
GGGAAGCCCTTGACCGGGAAAATACCGGACATGGAAGCGGTGGATACCACGTAGCCGCCCTCGCCGTGCTTGGTGATCCTGGGCAGGATGGTGCCGATGCCGTTCAGGATGCCGCGGTAGTTGACGTCGATGCAGAGGTCGATGGTCTTCCAGTCGAACTCGCCGGTGGTCAGCTTGGGCTCGGCGTTGCCGATGCCGGCATTGTTCACCAGCACGTGGATCTTGCCGAACTTGGCTTCCACGGCGTCGGCGGCCTTGACGTAGCCTTCCCGGTCGGTGACGTCCAGGTTGACGCCCATGACGGGGAAGCCATGCTTCTCAAACCAGGGCACAGCCTCGTCGATGGCGCTCTGCCGGAAGTCGGCGATGGCGACGTTCATGCCCTCGCGGGCGCAGGCCTTGGCGATGCCCAGGCCCATGCCGCTGGCGCCGCCGGTGATAAACGCAGTCTTTCCTTTCAGGTCGATAAACATAGCGATACCTCCAAAAAAGTGATTCGTTGATGGTCACATTGTACAACCGTTCGGCGCTCTGTGTCAAGCACATCGGATACATTGTCTGAAAGAACCCTTGCCTTTCGGACCGTATAATGATAAAGTGAGAGGCGAAAGGCGGATGCGATGGAGCTGAATGAAAAGATCCCGGCGCTGCTGCTTCCCTGGTATGAGGAAAACAGGCGCCCCCTCCCCTGGCGGGCCGACCGAATCCCCTACCACGTCTGGGTGAGCGAGATCATGTGCCAGCAGACCCGTACGGAGGCCGTGAAGGCGTATTACGCCCGCTTTCTGGAAGCGCTGCCGGATATCGCGGCCCTGGCCGCCTGTCCGGAGGAAAAGCTGCAGAAGCTGTGGGAGGGCCTCGGATACTATTCCCGCGCAAGAAACCTGAAACGGGCGGCCCTTGTCCTCACGGAAAAGCACGGCGGCGTCTTCCCTGCCGATTATCCGTCGATCCGCGCCCTGCCGGGGATCGGGGATTATACGGCCGCCGCCATCAGCTCCATCTGCTTCGGGCTGCCCTGTCCCGCCGTAGACGGCAACGTACTTCGCCTGGTCACGCGGCTGACGGCCTCCGGTCTGGACGTCGCGAAGGCGAACACGAAGGCTGAGGTACGGGAAGCTCTGCGTCCCCTCTACGGCGGCGGACGCTGCGGCGAGTTGACCCAAGCGCTGATGGAGCTGGGCGCGCTGGTGTGTCAGCCGAATCACGAACCACGCTGCGCCGTCTGTCCCCTGCGGGAGCTGTGTCCTTCCAAAGCCGGACTTTGGAAGGAGATCCCCTTCAAAAGCCCTCCAAAACCCCGGAGAACGGAGACGCACACGGTTTTGCTCCTCTGCTGCGGCGGCGCCTGGGCCCTCCGCAAACGGGTGCAGACGGGTCTGCTGGCGGGCCTCTGGGAGTTTCCGAACGTCCCAGGCAGGCTGGACGCCCAGGCTGCGCTGGACGCGGCTGACGCCCTGGGCTGCAAGCCCGCTGCGGTACTGAAACAGACGGAGAAGGACCATGTCTTCACCCACATCCGATGGGAGCTCTCCGCATACGTGATCGAATGCCGTCGGCGCTCCGAGGACCTGTGCTGGGCCGACCCGGCGGAAATCCGACGGCGGTATTCCCTGCCGACGGCGTTTCGGCAGTTTATGGACGAACTTGACAAAGGAGAATGCGCATGAAAAAACAGATCGATTCAAAGGATGCCCCGGCGGCCATCGGCCCCTATTCCCAGGCTGTCTGCGCCGACGGGATGATCTACGTTTCCGGGATGCTGGGCATCGACCCGGCGGACGGAAGCCTGAAGGGCACCGTGACCGAGCAGGCGGAGCAGGCGCTGAAAAACCTCTCTGCCGTATTGAAGGAAGCCGGAACGGATATGGGCGCGGTCGTGAAGACCACCGTATTCCTGACGGATATGGGCGCATTCGGCGCCGTGAACGAGATCTACGCCCGCTGTTTCACGGCCCCCTTCCCCGCCCGCTCCTGCGTGCAGGTGAGCGCGCTGCCCAAGGGCGGTCTCTTTGAGATCGAAGCCATCGCCGCCCTGTAATCACCGGGAGAGTAACGCCCGCCCCCGCTGCTGCATTCCGTCAGCATCGGGAGCGGGCGCTTTGTCGGTTTATACTAATCTTCGGCTTTTCCGAATCGGATCGGGTAATCTCCGGGTCCCATACAGCAGGCGACGCCCTTCAGGCTGAAGCGCTGCATCTCGGCCGTAGCCAGCAGCAGACAAAGGCAGGTATGGAAGAATTGCGGAATCGTGTAGGTCTTTCCCAGGGATTTGTGTTTTGACGGTTTTTCGTCCAGCAGCTTTACCTCCTTCAGCTTTTCGATCGCCGCCGTCAGCTCGGTTTCCTTCAGCTGCGGCAGTTTTTCACACAGCTCCGGGAGGCTGATGTCGCTCATGGAGATCACGGCGGACAGGACCGGAAGGACGTTGGGCTCCGACAGCTTCCGAAACAGGCTTGCCGCAAACGCGATGGATTCTTCATCGATAAAGGAGAAGAAATCCCGGGTCACGATCGCTCCGTATCCCCTGCCGGACAGGAGAGACAGCCCGTTCTCATTGGAGATATGTGCCGGAGCTTCATACGGGAGCTTCTCATCGTCGCTGACCAGGTTTTTCTGGGATATCCCGTGATGCGCGGAAGCAAAGATCCGAAGCGCCTCCTCATAGGAAGCCTTGCTCATCATGGGCAAAGCCGAAACCTGCTCCGTGACTGTGGCATAGAAGTCGTCGCAGATCCTCGTTTCATTGTAAAACAGGTAATCGAGGCTCACGTGGAAATAATCGGCAATCGCACCGAGGGACTGCGTATCCGGCTGATTCGCGCCGGTTTCCCACTTGGAGACGGCCTGGGGCGAAATATGCAGCGCGGCGGCCATTTCCTCCTGGGTGACGCCTATCCTTTTTCGCAGCTCGATGATGCTTTTTGCGAAATTGATTTCTTTCAACGGTCATTCTCCTTCTGCGTTATGAAACTCGTCAGGCCCGACTGTCCGAATTATATACTGTGCGGGCATATTCGGCAACAACGCGCTTCTTGACGGAGCAGAGCGGCGCTTTAGTCGAAACGGAGAAAACGAGCGGCACTAGAAAAATCCCCGAAACGGCTTGTCAGACCGTTTCGGGGAAACTATTCGACGAGCGCTTCAAGGGAGCTTTACGCTGCTTTTGTCGATGGTCTTCGGCGCGGAGGGCTTGTAGTCGTAGCAGTCCACTCTGGCGGACACGATATAGATCTCGTCCCGGGGATGATCGCCGGCGTCCACGTCCATCTTGGAGATGGCGACGACCGCGTCCATGTTGCCGATCACCTTGCCGAAGGCGGCGTAGTATCCGTCCATGGTGATCTTCGGCTCCAGCATGATGAAAAACTGGCTGCTGGCGGTGTTGTAGTATTCCCTGGAATCCTCGCTGCTGCTGAGCCTGGCCATGCCCACGACGCCCTTGTCAAAGGTCAGATTGCCCTTGGAATAATTGTTTTCCGTGAACTCACCTTTGATATAGTAGCCCGCGTCCGTTTCGTCGCTGCCTGCGGGCGTTCCCATCTGCACGAGCACGTATTCCACGATGCGGTGGACGGGACTCCCGTCGTAAAATCCGGAATTGCAGAGCTGGATGAAATTGTTGACGGTATTGGGACATTTGTCGGGATACAGGCGGATGCGGATCTCCTCCCCGTTGGAGAACAGGATGGTACAGATCGGCTTCCGCTCGCCGATCACGACGCAGCCGCTGCAGGCAAGGAGAAGAAGCAGACTGAGGAGCAGGGCCGCGGGATGCAGAACGTTGATTCTCTTCATGGATTCCAGGACCTCCGCAGAGTTTTCGCATCGGGATTCTCAGCTTTTATATCATAACTGAGGCAAAAAAGCAACTTTTCACGGGGAAATTCCCTATTGCTATTGAACGCAGATTTGCTATAATAGGATGATAGCTCAGATATAAGTTCCGAAAGGAGTAACTCAAAAATGGTGAAATACGTGGAATCTCTCGGCATCATCGCGCCTCGGGCGGTCTACTATCAGCTCTCCCCCGCCGTTCTGACGGAAAAGGCGCTCCAGCGCGGAGAGGGCAGCCTGAGCGAGACCGGAGCCCTGGTGGTGAACACCGGAAAGTATACCGGCCGCAGCCCTGACGACCGTTATGTGGTGGACGTTCCCTGCATTCACGACGACGTGGACTGGGGCAAGATCAACGTTCCCATTTCTTCCGAGAGGTTTGACGCCATCTACCGGAAAATGACGGCCTATCTGCAGGGCCGCGACGTCTTTATCTTCGACGGGTTTGCCGGCGCCGATCCCGCATATCACCTTCCCGTCCGCGTCGTCAACGAGCTGGCCAGCCAGAATCTTTTTATCCATCAGCTGCTGGTGCGTCCCACCGAGGAGGAACTGAAGGACTTTAATCCCGGCTTCACCATCATCGCCGCCCCCGGCTTCAAGTGCATCCCCGAGGAGGACGGCGTCCATTCCGAGGCGGCCATCCTGCTGAACTTCGAGAAGAAGATGGTGCTCATCGCGGGCAGCCAGTATGCCGGCGAGATCAAGAAGAGCATCTTCTCCGTAATGAACTATTTTCTGCCCAAGCAGGGCGTTTTTTCCATGCACTGCTCCGCCAACATCGGCGAAAAGGGCGATACCGCCATTTTCTTCGGTCTCAGCGGCACCGGCAAGACCACCCTTTCCGCCGATCCCAACCGGCAGCTCATCGGCGACGACGAGCATGGCTGGAGCGACAGGGGCGTCTTCAACATCGAGGGCGGCTGCTACGCCAAATGCATCCGTCTCAGCAAAGAGAACGAGCCCCAGATCTGGAACGCCGTGAAGTTCGGCGCGCTGATCGAGAACGTGATCATGGATCCCGATACCCGCGTCCTGGATTTTGACGACGCTTCCCTGACGGAGAACACCCGCGCCGGATACCCCGTCACCTTCATTCCCAACTGCGCCATCCCCGGCATCGGCGGCCATCCCAAAACGGTGATCTTCCTGACGGCGGATGCCTTCGGCGTGCTGCCTCCCATCAGCAAGCTCACCAAGGAGCAGGCCATGTACCACTACGTCAGCGGCTATACCGCCAAGGTCGCCGGTACGGAGCGGGGCGTCACCGAGCCCCAGGCCACCTTCTCCACCTGCTTCGGCGCTCCCTTCCTCCCCCTGCACCCCTCCGTCTACGCGGAGATGCTGGGAAAGAAGATCGAAGAGCATGAGACCAACGTCTACCTGGTCAACACCGGCTGGGCCGGCGGCCGCTACGGCATGGAGCGCTGCTTCCGCATGAAGCTGCCCTATACCAGGGCCATGGTCACCGCCGCCCTGGACGGCGAGCTGGAAAAGTGCGAGTTCGAACAGGATCCGGTTTTCGGTCTGGCCGTTCCCAAGTCCTGCCCCGGCGTGCCTGCCGAGTTCCTGAGCCAGAAGGCCCTGTGGCAGGACGACGATGCCTATGAGAAGGCCGCCAGGGAGCTGGCGCAGAGCTTCATCAGGAATTTCAAAAAGTACGGCAGTATGCCGGAAAGCATCGTGAGCGCAGGTCCCAGGGCGGAATAAGCGTCCCTGCGGAGAGAGATAGAATACGGGGGAAGCTATGAACGGGAACAAGAAGCCGAACAGAGTAAGCGGCGACGCCAGCGTCGTATCCTGGGTGCTGACGGCCTTGCTGCTTGCCGTAGAGCCATTCCCTCTTGGCCTCTTCTTCCTGATCGCCAAGCTGAGCGGCCACGATTATCTGGGAAGGCTGTTCATGGCCCTGCAGGAGGGCTTCCGCAGCGCCGGAAGCAGCGACAGCGCCAGGTCCTCCACGAACCGCACGGGGCAGAGCTATACGTCAAATTCCTCCTCCCGCTCCAGAGCGGCCAGAGCAGGCGACGGGCAGACTGCCGGGTCGGGCGAGAACGGTGAGCGCCCTTCCGCCCTGCCGGAGGCCGACAGGGTCAAGGCCGTGCAGCAGGCGCCGCAGCCTTCGCAGCACGTGCAGACCCCGAAGCCCGGCGACACCGAGAAGGCTGCCGGGGAAAAGAAAGCCGCAGCCGGGGAAAAGGAAAAGAAGGACGACGGGATACAGCACATTTCCAAGGGAAAAAAGGCGCTGTTCTACTGCGGCTGGGTCCTTCTCGCGGGCGGCATTTTCCTGGGCATCCACAGCATCGCCGGCGGGGCCGCCCTCTGGCGGGTGCTCCAATGGATCGCCGTGGCCCTGGGCGGCGGGGGGATGCTCTTCACCGCCCATACCAAGGACAAGAAGGAGCGCCTCTACCAGAACATGGTGAAGATCGTCGGTGACAAGGCGTGCATCGACATCAAGTCCCTGGCCTCCGCCGCCGGCGTCAAGGAGAAAAACCTGCTCCGGGAGCTGGATGAAATGATGGAGCGGGGCTACTTCCCCGCCACCGCGTATATCGACAACGCCAAAAACCTCCTGGTCATGGACCCCGACAAGGCGCTGGACTACAGCGGCACCGCCGCAGTCGAAACACCGCAGGAGCCCGGCCGGGAAGAGGACAAGTACGATCTGCTGATCAAGGAGATGGAGCGGGCCTGCGGCCGTATCCGCGACCGGGACATGCTGGAAAAATCCGTGCAGGTGCGGGGATTGGCCGCCGCGATCTTCGACGCGGCGCGGCGGGACCCGGAGAAGCAGTCCCAGATCAGCAGCTTCCTCAATTACTATTTCCCCACGACGCTGAAGCTGCTGGACAGCTACGCGGACTTTGAGGAAAAGGGGTATCAGGGCGAAAAGCTGTCCCAGACCAAGGAGCGGATCGAGACCACCATGGATACGATCATCGCTGCCTACCGGAAGCAGCTGGACAACCTCTACCTCCACGATACGCTGGACGTGGACACGGACATCGACGTGCTGGAGACCATGCTGAAGCGAGACGGACTCTCCGACAGCGACTTCAGCCAGGGCGACCAGCAGGGTACGCCGGGCGTCATGTGATACGGAACAGAAAACGGCCGTCATCTTCGGATGGCGGCTGTTTTTTGGGTTTTGCGGCAAAACGAGCGGCGGGGAAAATCCCCGCCGCCCGCAGACTGTCAAAAACTCTAAAACAACTTTTCGACAAGCATGGGGGAATTGAGAGGGGGGACGGGAATCCCCCCTCTCGTTCTTCAATCCATGCAAAATCAGAAAACATTTTCTGATTTTGCCTCTCATCGTGTCGACACTTTGTCGACACGATGAGAGCGGCGGGGGTCTTCCCCGCCGCCTGCAGACTGTCAAAAAAACGTTGGCTGTCCTTCATTACTCTCCATCGGCTTCCTCTGCCTCCGGGGTGAGCACCGTGACGGACTTTGCGTCCACACGGGCAAAACCGCCCCGGACGCGGGCAGAAAACACCGGCTTCCCATCGGCGAGTGCGCGCACGGGTCCCCCCTCCTCCAGGGCAACCACGGCGGGCAGATGACCGCGGCGGACGCCCATGCTTCCGCCGCCCTCGCCTTTGGCATTGTCCTTTGCCCAAAGCTCCACGGCGTCGCAGCGGCAGGAGGCGACTTCCTTCCGGGGGGTCAGGAGGCGAAAGAGCAGGCCGTCCTCCATCAGCTTTCCTCCTTCGCTGCGGTGAAGACCTCCTCGATGGTGCCGGACATCAGGAAAGCCTGCTCGGGAATGGCGTCGCATTCGCCTCCGAGGATGGCTTCGAAGCCCTTGATCGTATCCTCCAGGTGAACGAAGCGGCCGGAAAGACCGGTGAAGCCCTCTGCCACGTGGAAAGGCTGGCTCATAAAGCGCTGAGCCTTACGCGCCCGGCGCACGGTGAGCTTGTCCTCCGGCGAAAGCTCGTCCATGCCCAGGATCGCAATGATGTCGTGCAGCTCGTTGTAGCGCTGCAGGATCCTCTGCACCTCCCGGGCGGCTCGGTAATGCCGGTTCCCTACGATATCCGGGGACAGCATTCGGGAACTGGAATCCAGCGGGCTGACCGCGGGATAGATCCCCTGCTCCACGATGGAACGGGACAGGACGGTGGTCGCGTCCAAATGGGAGAAGGTGGTGGCCGGGGCCGGGTCCGTCAGATCGTCTGCGGGGACGTAGATCGCCTGTACGGAGGTGATGGAACCGTTCACCGTGCTGACGATGCGCTCCTGCAGCTGCCCCATTTCAGAGGCGAGGGTGGGCTGATAGCCCACGGCGGAGGGCATACGTCCCAGCAGGGCCGAGACCTCGGAGCCGGCCTGGGTGAAGCGGAACATATTGTCGATGAAAAGGAGCACGTCCTTGTGGGCGTTTTCCCGGAAGTATTCCGCCAGGGTCAGGCCGCTGAGGGGCACCCGAAGGCGCGCCCCGGCGGGCTCGTTCATCTGGCCGAAGACCAGGGCGGTCTTGTTCAGCACGCCGGACTGCTTCATTTCCTGCCAGAGATCGTTTCCCTCCCGGGAACGCTCGCCGACCCCTGCGAAAACGGAGTATCCGTCGTGCTCGAAGGCGATGTTCCGGATCAGCTCCATGATAAGCACGGTCTTGCCGACGCCGGCGCCGCCGAAGAGCCCGATCTTGCCGCCCTTGGTGTAGGGCGTCATAAGATCGATGACCTTGATGCCCGTCTCCAGCAGTTCGCCGCCGGGGACGATCTCCGTGAAGGGTGGCGCGCTGCGGTGGATGGGCCAGCGAAGGGATGCGGGCACCTCCCCCAGCCGGTCGATGGGATCGCCGTTCACGTTCAGCATCCGGCCCAGGGCCTCTTCCCCCACCGGGATGGTGATGGGATCCCCGGTATCCACGGCAAACATGCCCCGGGAAAGCCCGTCGGTGGCATGCATGGAAATACAGCGGACGGTGCCGTTGCCCAGCTGCTGCAGCACCTCCAGCACCAGCTTCCCGTTCCGGGTCTCGACCTCCAGAGAGTTGAACAGCTCCGGCGTATCCTCGGCCTGAGGGAAGGTCACGTCCACCACGGGCCCGATGATGCGGGTAATGAGTCCTTTTTTCCCGGCAGGCATACTATCCCTCCTCCCTCGGCCTGAGGCCGGACGACGTTTCGATGACGCTGGCCGTGACCTGCGTCTGGCGCTGCCGGTTGATGGCTGTTTCCAGCTCCCCGGCAGACTTTTTTCCGTTGTCATAAGCGGAGCGCATGGAGCTCAGGGTCGCCCCCTGCACGGCCATGGCACAGTTGAGAAGCAGCGAATAGACTTCCGCCCGGAGGCACAGCTCCGCGAGGCCCTCCTGCGCCGTGGGCAGGTCCGGTAGCCAGAGCAGCTCCCGGGTTTCGACGGCGGAAGCCTCAGAGCCGGGAAGCAGCTCCAGGCAGCGGGGCTTCTGCACCATGGCGTTGACCGCCTCGCTGTATATGAATAGCACCCGCTTCACCCGCCCGGCGGTATAAAGCGCCAGGATCCGGTCCGCCAGGGCTTCGGCCTCGTGATAATCCGGAACGTCGGAAACGGGAAAATCCTCCAGGACGGCGGCGCCCCGTTCGCTCAGATGGGAGGCCGCCATTTTTCCGCAGGTGATGACCTCCGCGTCTTTTACGTCCTTCAATGCGTGATAAAAGGCAAACAGCTCGCTGTGATAACTGCCGCAAAGCCCGCGGTTGCCGGAGAGGAGCACCGCCAGCGTCTTGTCCTCACCCGTTTTGGGAGGCAGGACCATTCCTCCGGAGGCCTTCAAAAGGTCCCTGCAGCCCTGAGCGTAGGGGGAAAAAGCGTAGGTCATGGAATTGAGCCGGGCCAGCTTTGCGGAGGAGACGGTGCGCATGGCTCCCGCAAGCTGGCAGATGGTCTGAACGCCCCGGAGCCGCTTGCGCAGATCAGTCAGCGTCGCCATGGGCGTCCTCCTCCCGGAACTGTGCCAGAGCATCCTTCAGCCGGGCCAGACCCGATTGGTCGAGCTTCTTTCCGCTTCTCAGGAGCTGTACCAGCTCCGGCTCCCGGCTTTCCATATAAACGAAGAGCCTTCCCTCAAATTCACCCATGTCGCTCACGGCGATGTGGTCGGCAAAGCCCTCGGAAACGGTGAAGAGAAGCGTCGCCTGCTTCCAATCCTCCAGAGGCTCGTAGCGGGGCTGGCACAGAGCGGCCATCATGCGTTCTCCGGAATCCAGCACCTTACGGGTGCTGTCGTCCAGGTCGGAACCGAACTGGGCGAAGGTGGAGAGCTCCCGATACTGGGCCAGCTCCATACGCAGCCGGGATGAGACCTGCTTCATGAGCGGGGTCTGTGCGGCGGAGCCGACGCGGGAAACGGAAAGACCGACGTTGACGGCCGGACGCTGACCGGAATTGAAGAGATCCGTTTCCAGGAAGATCTGACCGTCCGTGATGGAGATCACGTTGGTGGGGATATAAGAGGAGATATCGCCCATCTGGGTCTCGATGACGGGCAGGGCTGTGACGCTGCCGCCGCCGGCCTCCTCCGTCAGCCGGGCGGCGCGCTCCAGCAGACGGGAATGAAGATAAAACACGTCGCCGGGATAGGCCTCGCGCCCGGAGGGGCGGTGGAGCAGCAGGGAGAGCTCCCGGTAGGCGACGGCGTGCTTGGAAAGATCGTCGTATATGATCAGGCAGTCCCGGCCGGAATGCATGAAGTATTCGCTCATGGCGGCCCCGGCGAAGGGCGCGATGTACTGCATGGAAGCAGAGCTGGAGGCGGGCGCACTGACAATGGTGGTATAGGACATGGCGCCGTATTTCTCCAGCTTGTCCCGGAACTCCGCCACGGCCGCCTCCTTCTGCCCGATGGCCACGTAGATACAGGCTACGTTCTTTCCCCGCTGGTTGATGATGGCGTCCAGCAGCAGCGCGGTCTTGCCGGTCTGCCGGTCGCCGATGATCAGCTCCCGCTGACCGCGGCCGATGGGGACGAGAGCGTCGATGGCCTTCACGCCGGTGTGCATGGGGACGGAGATGGACTTTCTGTCCGGGATACCGGGCGCGGGATTTTCGATGGGACGCTTCAGCTCCGTGCGGATACGGCCCTTCCCGTCGATGGCGCGGCCCAAGGGATCCACCACCCGGCCGAGAAGCGTATCGCCCACGGGGACGCTGGCGATCCTGCCGACCCGGCGGACGCGGCTGCCGCTTTCCAGCTTCTCATATCCGTCAAAGACGACGCAGCCGATGCGCTGAGGCTCGATATCCAGGATCATGCCCCGTTCGCCGCAGTCGAATTCGACGACCTCGCCGTACATGATGTCAGCCAGACCGTCCAGCCAGCAGATACCGTCGGACACGCTGAGCACGCGGCCCAGCTGGAAGGTATCCACCTGCGGTTCCGCTTCCCGGACGCCCTCCATCAGGTCGTCGAGGATGCTGTCCATATCCTGCAGCCGGTCGATGGGTCGCTTTGTCAGGTCCTTTTCCAGATGATACAGACGGTTTTCCACCGTCAGGTCATATACGGTGTCTCCGATGCGAAGACGCATGCCGCCCAGAAGATCCGGATCCACCTTCACCCAGTAGGAGGGCTTGCCGCCAACCTCCCGAAGCAGAGCGGTGGTCCGCTGACCGATGAGCTCCACCAGCTCGTCGTCCAGCGGGAACGCGGAGGTGAGCGTAACGTACAGCACGTCGTGATGCATCAGGTAACACATATCGCCGGGGGTAATGCGGATCTGTTCCAGGATCTTCTCCGCGATCATCGGCTCCAGGGAGCGGAGACGGGACAACTGCGGCTCCTGGGTAAGATGGGCGCCGAGCTCCAGCACCAGGGCGCGGATCGCCTGATCTCTGGCGCTGCCCATGGCCTCCCGGTGAAGCTCCTCCAACTCCTGCCGGTGCAGGTCCTCCGCCAGCCGGTCTTCTTCCGCCAGCTCCCGCCGCAGGAGCTCCAATCCGGCGTCCGCCTCCGACCCGGCCGGGAGTGCCTCGGTGGGCGGCTCCTCTTCCGATCCCGGAGACGCATTCTGGGCGGCGGCCTCCAGGGCCTCCGCCGCGTCCAAGTCCTCTGCGATGCTCCTCCTGCGTTCGGCAAAGCGCGGAAGCACCGTCTTCCTGCCCACGAGCCAGAGGCCCACAGCCAGGATGAGGAAATTGATCAGGGCATACAGAAGCTGCATTCAGCGTTCTCCGAAAGCAATGAGCTTATCCGTAAAGGCGTTTACGTGTTCTTTCAGGCAAACGGCCAGCTCCGGCACCAGATCGGAGGCTTCCGCCTCCGCCTCCTCCCGGCTCTGCTGGGTCTCCTGCCGGAAGCGGCGTTCTCTGGCTTCCCGGGCGAGACGCCCCTCTTCCCGTAGCGCCTGCGCTGCACGGCGTCGTTCTTCGGCTCTGTTCCGGGCTTCCGCCTGGCGCTGCGCCTCCAGCCGGGCCCGCTCCGCTTCCCTGTCCGCGGTCTTGTCCAGGCTGCGGGCATGAGCGATGCGCGCCTTTCTGGCGTCCATGAAAGCCAGAAGCGGCTTCAGCAACAGACGCCACAAGATGAGCATGAAGGCGCAGAAGCAGATGATGGTCCAGATCAGGACGTTGGGCTGGATGGTCATGCCGGTCTATCAGCCGATCTTGCCCACCAGCATGAAGGCGATGAGCAGACCGTAGATGGTGAGGGCTTCCATCAGAGCCAGGGACAGGAGGAGAGCGCTGCGGATGTCCTTGGCAGCTTCCGGCTGCCTCGCGATGCCCTCCAGGGCGGCGCGGGCGGCTTTTCCCTGCGCCAGGGCGGGGAAAATGGTGGAAACGGAGATGCAGAAGGCCGCTGCAAGGGCGATGATGGCGGAATCGGTCATGGCGAGAGCTCCTTTCATTTCACAGAGGGCTTATTCTTCTATAAATTCCTGAAGATAGGAAGCTGTGAGCATCGTGTATACGACGGCCTGGATGGCGCAGAACAGGAGACTGAGCACCATCATGATGATCGGCGCTCCGATGGGAAGCAGATGGTAGAGGTTTTCGGTCACCGTTTCCTCGCCGAAGATATTGCCGAAAAGCCGGAGGGCCAGCGAAGCGGGCTTGATCAGCTCGTCCAGCAGCAGAAGCGGCACCACGGGGGTGAGAAAATGCTTCAGATAGTGCTTCGCCCCGGCATGGATCCCCGCCGCCTGCAGGAAGATGAAGGTGACGATGCCCAGCCCCAGGGTCACGGAGAGGGACGAGGTCGGCGCCTTCAGGTATTTGCTGATCCCGACGCCGGGAAACAGGCCGGAATAATTGGAGATCAGGATGAAGCAGAAGAGCGGAGCCAGAAAGAAGAGATAGCGCCGTCCGTTCTCCGGACCGAGGATACCGGCGAAGAAACTGTCCAGTGCCTCCACGGCGATCTCCAACAGATTCTGCAGCTTCCCCGGGCGATCCTTCAGATTGCGGGTGACCAGAAGAGAGATCACTGCCGCAAGGACCAGAAACACCCACATCGCGATCACTTCGCCGGTCACGTCCAGAATGCCGAAGATGCGGATGACCGGTTCAGAAGCTTCACCCATGTTCCGTCACTCCTTTCCCTGCTTCTTCACCGCACGGGTGAGGCGAATGGTGAAAAAGGCCAGCGCAGCGGTGAGACCCAATGCGCCGCCGATGAGAAGCGCGGTGGGACTCAGGCCCGTGCGCTTTCCGATGATATACAGTACGAGCAGATAAGCGCCGCTCAGGATCGTCCGGATGGGAGACGCCATCGCGATCCCGGACTCTCCCCTGCTGCCGACGAGGCGGCGCAGAAGAAGGAAATTCACCCATGAGACCAACGCTCCGCCGACAAACGCCGCGGCTCCGATGAGGATCAGCTCCAGGGAAACCCCCTCCTTTCTCAGACCCGGTATTCCGCTGCAGGGAAGCTCCCCCGGCGAAGATCGTTCTTCGGGAGAAGCCAGGCTCTCTCAGCAGAGATCCGGCATTTGCAGATAAGGCAGGCCATATCACACGGCCTGCCTTACGGTCACTCTCATAATAACGGCGGAGAGAGAGCTCAGCTCTCAAACTCCCTGAAATTCGACTCGATCAGCTGCTGCAGAGCAAGGACAGCCGTCTCCTCATCGGAGCCTTCCGCGCCGATAGAGATATCCGTTCCTTTGACAATGCCGAGAGACAGAACACCCAGGAGACTTTTCGCATTGACCTTGCGCTCTTCTTTTTCGATCCAGATGGAGCTTTTGAACTCGTTGGCCTTCTGGATGAAAAACGTCGCAGGTCTGGCATGGAGACCGACCTGATTGTTGACGGTAATCGTCTTCATGTACATAGGGCAAAAACGACCTTTCCATTGATTTTCCCGGATAAATCCCTTTTTACAGTTTCTCATTCTACCAAGGAAACATTCATCCGTCAATAGTCAAAGTGCCGATATGGGCGATGCCGGGAGCGGCAGAGCAGTTCTTAATGTTTACAATCAGAGCTTCAGCTCGGCAATGGTCACGCCGTCCTCTCCCTCTCCGTAGCGGCCGAGGCGGAAGCTCTTGACGCCGGGATCTCTGCGCAGATAGTCCTGAACGGCCCTGCGCAGGGCACCGGTCCCCTTCCCGTGGATGATGCGGACGCTGGGGAGCTTCGCAGTCCTGGCGGAGTCGAGATACCGCTCCAGCATCAGCAGGGCTTCGTCCGTCATGCTGCCCCGGAGATCCACCTCGGGGCTGACGGCCAGCCGGTGGATCTGCGACTCCGTCTTTTTCTGGAATTTCAGTTTGACCTTGTCTGCGCTCTCCACCAGGCACACCTCATCCTGCTTTGCCGAGATCCGCAGAATTCCCGCCTGGAGAACCAGCGAGCCGTCGTTCCCCACGGAGAGGACCGTGGCCTGGGTGCCCAGCTTCAGCAGCAGCACCGTATCCCCCGCCTTTGGAGGCCTGGTCGGAGCGGGAACCTCCGGTTCCTCCTCCCGATAGCCCAGGCTGTCCTGGGCTTCGTTGAGCTTCTTCAGCAGATTCACCCGCTCCTCGTTGATCTGCTGGGCGTTTTCCGCCTTGACTGCCTGGCGGCGCATCTCGTTGAGCTCTTCGAAAACCTCGTCGGAAACGCGGCGCGCTTCCCGCAGGAGCCTGTCCGCTTCCCGCTTCGCGTTGACGCCCGCCTTTTGGCGCTCCTCCTCCGCCTTCTGCCGCTGCTGCAGGGCGATGCGGGCGTTTTCCTCCGCCTCCAGCCGCAGTTTTTCCGCCTCCAGCCGTGCCTGCTCCAGCTTTTGCTGTTCCACGGCCAGGAGGGAAACCACGTGCTCGAAATCGGTCTGCTCAGAGGCCATGCGGGCCCTGGCGTCGTCGATGATGCTTTCGTCCAGACCCAGCCGCCGGGAGATCTCGAAGGCGTTGGATTTGCCGGGGATGCCCATGAGGAGCCGGTAGGTCGGGCGAAGGGTCTCCACGTCAAATTCACAGGAAGCGTTCATGACGCCGGCTGTGGCCGTCGCATAGACCTTCAGCTCGGCGTAATGGGTGGTGGCCGCGATTTTCGCGCCCTGGCTGCGGGCGTATTCGATGATGGAGATGGCGAGTGCCGCGCCCTCGGCGGGATCGGTGCCGGCGCCCAGCTCGTCGAAAAGGATCAGGGTGCGTTCGTCCGCCTCCTTCAGCATCCCCACGATGTTGCTCATGTGGGAGGAGAAGGTGGAAAGGGACTGCTCGATGCTCTGCTCGTCCCCCACGTCCGCAAGGACCTTTCCCAGAACGGGCACGCAGCTGCCGCTGTCGGCGGGGATATGGAGGCCGCAGGCCGCCATCAGGCAGCAGAGCCCCAGGGTCTTGATGCTTACGGTCTTGCCGCCGGTGTTCGGTCCGGTGATCACCAGCGTATCGAAGTCGCCGCCCAGGGACACGTCGATGGGGACGGCCTTTTTCGGATCGATCAGCGGATGGCGCGCCCGGCGCAGACGGATGCTTCCGTCCTCGCTGAGGCCGGGCTCGTCCGCCCGCAGACGGTAGCTCAGCTTGGCCCTGGCGAAGATCAGATCCAGGCGGATCAGGACGTGCTGATCGCAGAGGATATCCTCCTCGAAGCCGGCGGCGTCGCTGCTGAGCTCCATCAGGATGCGCTCGATCTCCTTTTTCTCCTTCGCCTGCAGCTCCCGTATCTCGTTGTTGGCCTGCACCACCTGCATAGGTTCGATAAACAGGGTCTGCCCGCTGGAGGATACGTCGTGGACGAGGCCGTTGAGGGAACCCTTGTGCTCCGCCTTGACGGGGATCACATAGCGGTCGGACCGCATGGTGATGATGGGCTCCTGCAGGATCCTGGAATAGGAGGGAGAGGTGATGATCTTGTTGAGCACCTCACGGATGCGGGAGTTCGCCGCCCGCATATGGCGGCGGATGGAAGCCAGCTCGCTGCTGGCGGCGTCTGCGATCTCGTCCTCTCCCACGATGGAGAGGGTGATCTTTTCCTCCAGGAATTTGTTTGCGATGAGCGCGCCGAACAGCCCGGCAAGGCTTCCCGCCTCCTCCGGCGACCAGCTTTTCATCTGCCGTGCCGCCCGGAGGACGGAAGCGATATCCAGCAGCTCCCGGGTGTTGAGCATGCCGCCCAGGCGGGCGCGGCTCAGGCTGCCGGTGACCTCCCGGATATCGGAGATCGGCGGCGTTCCCTTCAGGGAGATGAGACGCTTGGCGTCGCTGGTCTCCCGGAGGATGCTCAGGACCTCCGTCGGCGTATCGGAGGGGCGCAGCTTCAGCGCCTCGTCCTTCGCCGCCTCGCAGACGGCCTCCTCCCGCAGCATCTGCAGGACGGAGGGAAGCTCCAGCGTCCGCAGGGATTTTTCGTAAAACGCTTCTTTATTGTCCATGTGTTCCACCGTTCATATACCTTTGTAATAATCCAGCGTTTGGAAGGAACGCTCCAGCTGTTCCTTCAGATAGCCTTCGGCCGCTTCGCTCAGAAGGCGCTGCGCCGCTTCCCCGATGCGGAAGGAAAACTCCCGGCCGCGGGGGGCGGCAACGATATACCGGATCGCCCGGAGGGACGGCGTGTCCAGCGTCATGGGCCGCCGGGCGTTTTCCAGCGCGCAGGAGCGGCAGTAGAGCGCCCCGCCCCGAAGATCCAGGGAGGGGGTGATCGGGTCCTTCCGGCCGCAGGCGGCGCAGACCTCCACCTCGGGCTGATAGCCGACGAGGGTCATCAGGCGAAGCTCAAAGGCGCTTTTCACCAGCTTCGGATCCTTTTTTCCCTCCGACAGGAGCCAAAGGGCGTTGAGACCCAGGGACAGAGCCTCCGGCTCCGGCACGGTGTCCGGACAGGAGGCGTCCAGCAGCTCCAGGAAGTAGCAGCCCAGGGCGTAGATTTTCAGATCCGCGGTGATCCCCGGAAAGGTCTCCAGGGTAGACGCTTCTTTCAGGTAATACTTTTCCCGGGACTCCGAAAGGGTCATTTCGGAAAAGGCCATGGGCTGACAGGCCGCGGCGATGCGGCTTTTGATCCTGGTGGCTCCCCGGGCGGCGACGCTGAGCTTTCCGAGACTGTCCGTCAGCACGGTGAGCATCCTGCTGCTCTCCTTGTAGTCCGCCGTGCGAAGCACCAGGCCCTTCAGGACCAGCTCACTCATGGTATCCGAAGTTTCTAAGCATGGCGTCCTGATCCCGCCAGTTTTCCTTCACCTTCACCCAGCTCTGAAGGAAGACCTTCGTGCCCATATATCGCTCCACGTCCTTGCGGGCCAGCTCGCCGATGCGCTTGAGCATGCTGCCGTTTTTCCCGATGATGATGCTCTTGTGGCTGGCCTTTTCACAGTAGATCGTGACCTCCAGGTCGATGACGCCGCTGTCCCGCTCGCTGAAGCGTTCCACCTCCACGGCGGTGCCGTGGGGGATCTCGTGCTCCAGACAGTACAGGAGCTTCTCCCGCACGATCTCGCCCACGATCTGCCGGTCCGGCTGATCGGTGACCATATCCTCCGGGAAGAGCTGCGGCCCGGGCTGGGCGTAGCCCATCAGAACGTGCAGGAGCTCCTCCACACCTTCGCCGGTCTTCGCGGAAATGGGGATGATCTCCGCAAAATCCCCGGCTGCGGCATAGGCTCCGATCACAGCGAGGAGCTCTGGCTTTTTGACGGTGTCGCATTTGTTCACGGCCATGATCGCCGGTGCGCCGGAGGCGCGGATCATGCGGATGAGCGCCTCCTCCTGCTTTCCCACGTTGGGGATGGGCTCCGCCATAAGGATCACAGCGTCCATCTGGTCCGCGACGCTGGTCTCCACGATCCTGTCCAGATAGCTGTCCAGCGCGTTTTTCGGCTTGTGGTAGCCGGGGGTGTCGAGAAATACAAGCTGCGTATCCTCCCGGCAGCAGATGGCGGTGATGCGGTTCCTCGTCGTCTGCGGCTTGTGGGAGACGATGGCGATCTTCTCCCCGGCGATGCGGTTAGCCAGGGTGCTTTTTCCAACGTTGGGACGTCCCGCGATGGTGAAAACGCCGGTTTTCGTGATGTTCATAAGCCCATAGCCCTCATAACGGCGTCCTCGCGGGCGCGCATTTGTTTTTTCTGCGGTCCCTCATCCAGATGGTCGTAGCCCAGGAGGTGAAGTACGCTGTGTACGGTCAGATACGCGGTCTCGCGCTTCTCCCCCGTGCCGTATTCCCTGCCCTGGAGACGGATGCGGTCCAGATTCAGGGCCATGTCCCCCAGGGGCAGGAGGCCGCTTTCTGGGTCTGCCTCTCCGTCGGCCGGATCGAAAGCGCCGGGAACGAAGGTAAATGCCGGAAAGGAGAGCACGTCCGTCGCCTTGTCCACGCCCCGCAGCTCGCCGTTGAGCCGCCGGATGCCTTCATCGTCGGTGAAAAGGACGCTGATCTCGCAGGGCACGCGCACGCCCTCCAGACGCAGGGCGGCGCGGATGCTGCGCCGGACGAGCCTTTCGGCCCGGGGGGGATAGGCGGTTTCCCCGCTCACGAGGACGGAATGCCGCGCCATCAGCCCGGCCTCCTTCTTCGCGCCGGGGGAACGGCGTCTCTGGAGTGGCCCTTTTCATATTTCTCATAGGCTTCGATGATCTTCTGGACCAGGGCGTGCCGGACCACGTCCTCCCCCGTAAGGCGGCAGATCTCGATATCGTCGATGTCCCGGAGGACGGTGACGACCTCCTTGAGGCCGCTGATCTTGTCCTTGGGAAGATCGATCTGGGTCACGTCGCCGGTGATGACGGCCTTGCTGCCGAAGCCGATGCGGGTGAGAAACATCTTCATCTGCTCCCGGGAGGTGTTCTGCGCTTCGTCCAGGATGATAAAGGAATCGTCCAGGGTGCGACCGCGCATGTAGGCCAGCGGCGCGACCTCGATGTTGCCCTTCTCCAGGTAATTCTGGTAGGTTTCCGCGCCCAGCATATCGAAGAGAGCGTCGTACAGCGGACGGAGATAGGGGTCCACCTTGTTCTGCAGATCGCCCGGGAGGAACCCCAGCTTCTCTCCGGCTTCCACGGCCGGGCGGGTGAGGATGATGCGGTTGACCTCCTTGGCGCGGAAGGCGGTCACGGCGCAGGCGACGGCCAGATACGTCTTTCCCGTGCCGGCGGGACCCACGGCCAGGGTGACCGTGTTGTTCCGGATCGCCTCGATGTAGCTCCGCTGGCCCAGGGTCTTCGCCTTGATGGGCTTCCCCTTGGCCGTAATGCAGACCACGTCGTCGGCCAGCTGGGCGATGCGGTCGGATCGCCCGTCCAGCGTCAGCTTCAGGGCGTAGCGCACGTTCTGCGTCGTGATCGGCTCGCCCCGGGAAGCCAGGGACAGAAGTCCCGTCAGAGCCTGCTCGGCATAGGCCGTCGGTTCCTCGTCGCCCACGATGTGAAGGGCGGAGTCCCGATCTGTGATGCGGACGCCCAGCTCGCTTTCCAGGATGTGCAGGTTTTCGTCGAAGGATCCGAAAACGCTGACCAGATTCTCTATGCGGTCGATATCAATGGTTCTTTCCGCCATAATTCACACTCTCTTTTGTAACGTATAGCTTTTCCTTCAGCCGCCGATTTCCCGCTCGAAGCCGATGTCCTCCAGGCATTCCGCCCGCAGCGTCGTGCAGATGAGCTCGCCGGAGGCTTCCGTGAGATAATCCGTCCGAACCGGCTCCGCCTTGGGAGCGGCCTTCCGCAGCCAGGCGGCCAGACGCTCCCGCAGCAGCCCCTCGGCTTCCTCCGCCGATATCTCCCGCCATACGGGGAGGTATTCCCGGTATACGGTCCGGATCACGGAAACGGGCAGCGCCAGGCCGAAGAGACGCAGAGGATATTCATCCTGTATTTTATCATAGCACCCATAGGAAATGCTACTCTCATTGTGAAAAATCAGCCGCAAATCCCCGATTTTCAGGGCAAAGCCCTTCGTTTCTCTGCCCGTGGGCAGTTTTTCCGCCAGGAGCGCCGGCAGCGCCAGAGTCTTTTCCCGCAGCGTCAGCGCGTCGACGCTGCCCATGGCGTGGACGAGGCGCGCTTCCTCCTGCCGGTCCGAAAGCCTGCCCGTGATCAGCGTATCCCCTTCCGCGACCGTATCGCCCTTTTTGACGGCTGCCTTCCCTTCCAGCACCCGAAGGCGGACGACCCTGCCGCCGCGTGACGCCGCGACCTCCCTCGCCAGAGCTTCGTCCACCAGCTCCGGCGGGCTGCGCCGCTCCCTGACGATCACCCTTGCCCGGCTGCCCCTGACCTGGACGGTGCACCAGATGAGATCGCTAAGCATGCTCTGCATTCTGCCGCGGATGCGCTGGTTGTCCAGATGCAGGCCGCTGACGCCGGGGTAGACGCCTGCAGTCTCCAATGCGTCAAGGATATCTCCCCGGGGGATCGTCCGGTTGCCCTCCACCCGGATCTCCCAGATACGGGTGGACAGCCACAGGAAGGCGATCAGGAACGGCAGCGGCAGAAGCAGGAGATAGAGCCTCTTCCGGAAGCGGCGGAGGAAGTGCGCCAGTCCCCGCCGCCGGAGGACGGAGATCTCCGCGCCGCAGACGCTCCCCAGTCGGACGACGCGCTCCGCTTCCGGAGCGCGCACGTAAAAGGTGCAGGTCCCGCCGCCGCGATCCGAAAAATCCGTGATCGTGATCCCCTCCCTGCACGCCGCATCCAACAGCTCGGCGGGTTCCCGGCACAGCGCCTTCAGCTGCGCGCCTTCCGTGAGCCAAAGCTCAAGACGCACGTCTGTCCACCAGCGCGATGGAGCGGATCTCACCGCACAGACGCAGTTCCCGGCCGGTCAGGTTCTTCAGAAGGAGCGAACTGCCGCAGATGCTCAGAAGCCCGGCGGTCGTTTCCACCAGCACGCAGTCCGCCGCGAAGGCGCGGACACCCCGATGGGACTCCAGCACCAGCGTGTGCAGTCCGCTGAGACGGATATCCGGCAATCCGGCGGCGGTATCCAGCGGTATCCCCGTGGCGGAAGACCAGGCGGCCAGCAGCTCTTTCAGACGTTGCATGCAAGTATCCCTCCCTGTGCTCATATGCTTCCCTGTCCGGGAGGCTGCGCTTTTCTTCATTCTATCGGGCGGGAGGTATACTTATGCCGGATTTCCCGAAAGCAAAACGGACGCTGCTGTTGCTGCCCGCGCTGGGCGCTTTCATCCTGCTGAGTCTGCGCGCAAGGGAGGCAGCCGGGGCGGCCGCAGCGGGGATCCGCCTGTGTCTGAACACGGTGATCCCTTCCCTTTTTCCCTTTCTGATATTGTCCGGACTGATCCTCGGCGTCGGTATTCCGGAACGCTGGCTCCGGCTGCCCGGAAAGGCGTTCGAACGAGCGTTCCACATCCGGGGCTCCGCGCTGCCCGCGCTTCTGATCGGCCTTTTCGGCGGCTGCCCTCTGGGCGCGGAGGCTGCGGCGGAGGCGTACCGCCGGGGCTGCTGCTCCCGGGAGGAGGCCGGAAGACTTCTGATTTTCAGCAACAACTGTTCCCCGGGCTTCCTCCTGGGCTTCGTGGGAACACAGGTGTTCGGCGTGCGGGAGGCGATCCTGCTGCTTGTGCTGCAGTGGACCGTATCCCTGTGGCTGGGCCTCCTGCTGGGCGCCGGGAAGGCCGCTTCCGCAGCGGGCGGAGAGACGGAAGAACGGCGGCGGACTTCCCCGGCGGGGCTGGTCGCCTCCGCCGTTCTGGGAGGCGCCCGCTCCATGCTGAGCATCTGCGCATACGTCGTTTTTTTCAGCGTCTGCTGCGCCTTCCTGCCGGAGAATGCGCTGCTCCGGGGCCTTGCGGAGCTGACCGGAGGTCTTGCGCTCTGCGCCGAAAAAGGTCCGTCCGCCCTGGCGGAGGCCGCATTTCTCGTGGGCTGGGGCGGCCTGTCCGTGGCTTTTCAGGTCTATTCCGCTGCGGAAAAGGCCGGGCTCCCCACCCGCCTGTATCTCCCGCTGCGCCTCCTTCACGGAGCCGTCATGGCGCTTTGCGTCCTGGCGCTGCGCCTGGGTCCCTTTTACGCTGTCGGAGCGCTGATTCCGGCGGCGTCAGCCGCAATTCTTGTGAAAAGCTGTAGAAATAAGCGTCCGGGCAGAGTATAATGGCGAAGAGGTGAACGAAGGTGCTGTTTCGGAAAGAAATCGAGCCCGCCTGCGCATACTGTTCCTTTGGCCGCAGGGGCGAAGACGACGGCGTCATCTGTCTGCGCCGCGGCGTCGTCTCCCCGTGGGACAAGTGCGGCCGCTTTCGCTACGATCCGCTGCTGCGCGTCCCGGAGGCGGAACCGCAGCCCGTCACGGACGTGGACCCGGAGGACTTCCGTCTCTAGGGAATATCGGTGCTTGCATGAGCCTGACAGGTATGATAAACTTACAACCAATGATTTCTTCCGGCGCGGCGGATCGGCCGCCCGCTGCCGGGGACTGGAGTTGATATCCTTTTATGGACGACATACCCCGAAGTATCCTGATCCTGCTTCTGATCCTGCTGGGCGGCGGCTTTGCGGGCAGCGAGACCGCGCTCAGCTACTGCAACCGGCTGCGCATCCGGAAGCATGCGGAAGAGGGCGACCGGCGCGCGAAAAGAGTCGCCTATATCCTCGACCGTTTTGACAAGGCGCTGTCCACCATCCTGATCGGCACGAACGTGTGCTACGTGTTCGCTTCCTCCTTCGCCGCCGCCCTGTTCATCAAGCGGCTGGGGGCTGCGGGCGCCGTCGTTTCCACCGCAGTGCTGACGCTGCTCATCTTTTTCTTCGCGGAGACGATCCCGAAGAACGCCGCCCGTGCGAATGCGGACGCCTACGCCGTCATCTGCGCCGTGCCGGTCTCCGTCCTCATGGTGATGCTGACGCCGCTGACCACGCTCTTTTCCGGCATCGGCTGGGTGGTCAAGCGCCTCCTTCCCCGCATCGACGAACAGCCGACCATTACGGAGGACGAATTCACCTCCATCATCGACAACATCCGGGACGAGGGCCTGCTGGAGCCGGAGGAGACCCGCCTGATCAAATCCGCCGTGGAATTCTCGGACAAAACTGCCGGGGAGGTCATGACGCCGCTGAACAGAATGGTTGCCGTGTCCATCACGGAGACCCCGGAGCGGCTGCGGGAGCTGATCCTGCGGGAGAAGTATTCCCGGCTTCCGGTTTACGCCGGTTCGCCGGACCGAATCGTGGGCATCCTTCAGACCAAGGACTATCTGCAGCTGCTGCTGAAGAAAGCCCCTCCGGAGATCGGCGCCGTGATGAAGCTCACCTACGACGTGCCGCCGGAGATCCGGCTGAACGAGCTTTTCGAGGGCCTGGGCCGCAGGCGTACGCATATGGCCATCGTGATCAACGAAAGCGGCAACGCCCTGGGCTTCGTCACGATGGAAGACATCCTGGAGGAGCTGGTCGGAGAGATCTACGATGAGGACGACGCCTCCGAGCGAAAGGGGGCGGGCGCATGAGCTGGCTGATTCCCCTGATGGTGCTCCTCGTTCTGTGCTCTGCGTTCTTCTCCAGCTCCGAAATCTCCTATGCCGCCGCCAACAAGCTGCATATCCACAGCGCGGCGGAAAAGGGCGAAAAAAAGGCGCAGCGCGTCCTTTGGATCACCGATCATTTTCCCCGCTTCCTTTCCACGATCCTGGTGGGAAACAATCTGGTGAACATCGCCTTTTCCTCCGTTATGACACTGCTGCTGGCCGAGCGGCTCGGCAGCCGGGGAGAGAGCGCGGCGCCCTTCATCAGTACGGCCGTCCTGCTGATCTGCGGGGAGATCATCCCCAAAATCGTGGGCACCAGCCAGGCGGACAGGCTCGTTTACGCTTACGTCTACCCCCTGCGCTTCTTCATGGTCCTTTTTTCCCCCGTCGTAGCCGTCGTCAGCGCCGTCGTCGGGAAGCTCAGCCGGTTCTGGACGCCGGAGGAGACGGAGCCGGAGGTCACGGACGAAGAGCTGGTAACGATCCTGGAGACCATCGAAGAGGAAGGCGTTTTCACCGAGCAGGAAAGCGAGCTGATCAAATCCGCCATCGAATTCAGCGACGTGACCGCGCTGGATATCTTCGTTCCCCGGGTGGACGTGGCCGCCTTCAACGTGGAGGACGGGCTGGAAGAGCTCATGCAGGACGACGATCTGCTCAGCTATTCGCGCATCCCGGTCTATCGCGAGACCATCGACAATATCCTGGGTATCCTGTCCACCAAAAAGCTCCTGAAGGCCGCCGCCGTGCAGCCCCTGGAGGAGATCTCCGTGGACGAGCTCCTTTCCCCCGCCGTTTACGTCCACAAGACCCGCACGATCTCTTCCATTCTGAAGGAGTTTCGCAAGAAGCATCTGATGATGGCCGTTGTGGTGGATGAATTCGGCGGCACCATGGGGATCCTGACCCTGGAGGATATCCTGGAGGAGATCGTCGGCGATATCTACGACGAGAGCGACGAGGTTGAGCGGGACGTCGTCTCCGAGGGCGGGGACGTCTTCACCGTCGACGGCGGCACGAACATCGAGGATTTCTTCGAGTATATCGACTACACGCCGGCCGATTTTGAGAGCGAATACACAACCATGGGCGGCTGGGCCGTGGAACGGCTGGACCGCTTTCCCAAGGTCGGGGATCGCTTCGTATGGGACCGTTTTGACGTGACGGTCACGGAAGCGGAGACCATGCGGGTGGAGAAACTGCAGATCCGTCTGCTGCCGCCGCCGGCCGAGGAAGAATAGCATCAATGCCCGGGAACGCTTCGGTTCCCGGGCATTTCGGCATAAAAAGGCGGAGCGCGGCCTGAGCCGCGCTCCGTGTAAAGCGAAAAGCTTCCGCTTTAGCCCTGGGCACGCATGATCGCAAAGCAATCGCTGCAGTACACCGGCCGGTCAGATTTGGGCTCAAAGGGCACACGGGCTTCCTTGCCGCAGCGGGCGCAAGTGGCGGTGAAATACTCGCGGGGGCCACGGGCGGCGTTCTTGCGGGCATCGCGGCAGGCCTTGCAGCGCTGGGGCTCGTTCTGGAAGCCGCGCTCAGCATAGAACTCCTGCTCACCGGCGGTGAACACGAACTCCTGCCCACATTCCTTGCAAACCAACGTCTTGTCCTGATACATTGCTAATCCTCACTTTTGACTTTTCTTGGCCTTTCGGCCTGTATTTGCGTCAGCCTGAGCTGATATCGCCTGGGGCAAGCTTCTGGAACTTGCGGCGGATGCGCTGTACCGCGTTGTCCACCGCCTTTTCCGGTTTGTGAGTGATCTCTGCGATTTCTCTGTATGACATTCCTCTGAGAAAGCACCGAAGAACCGACTGTTCGTACGCCGACAGAAGCTGAAGAAGATTCCGATATCTTTTTAGCGCTTCTTCCCTGTCGATGATCAGTTCTTCGGGGCCGCGCTGATTGTCATTCCGAGATGGAGCTTCGTCAAAAAGAGAGGATTCCAAAGACAGACAGTCGTCGAGAGATACGCTTGTATTATCTGCTGCTTTTCGCAGCGCTGAGAACATGCGCCGCCGGATACACAAAACTGCAAAGGAACGAAAGGAAGCCTTTTCTGCGGCGTCGTACCGGCGTATCGCATTCAGAAGGCCCAGCATTCCTTCCTGGATGAGGTCCTCGCTGTCCCCCCCGGTAAGAAAATAGGAGCGCGCGAGGCTGCGGATGATGCGGCCGTAACGCCGGATCAGCTGTTCTTCCGCTTCGGAGGAACCGCCCGCAGCCAGAAGCTGCAAATCCTCATCGGATAATGTTTCCTCCGGATGCAAATTGATACTATTATCCATTAACACGATTGCATTATAGCCGTCTGATTGTCGCTTGTCAAGGAGATTAGTAATTTTTGCCTATAGTTTTTTGGAAAAAGCGCTAAAAATCCATCTTCAACTGCCCTGAATTTCCGCCGTTTTCCTCAGGATGCGGGAGACCGAGGTGCTCATAGGCCATACGGGTGGCGCATCTTCCCCGGGGCGTACGGGTCAGGAAGCCCTGCTGGAGAAGATAGGGCTCATAAACGTCCTCGATCGTCACCGTCTCCTCGTTCACCGTGGCGGCCAGCGTATCCAGTCCCACGGGCCCGCCGCCGTACTGAAGGATGATGCTCCGCAGCAGCCTCCGGTCGATGTTGTCCAGACCGAGCCGATCGATCTCCAGCCTTGTCAGCGCGTCGTCCGCCACCGCCTTCGTGATCACGCCGTCCGCCAGGATCTCGGCAAAGTCCCGGACCCGCTTCAGCAGACGGTTGGCGATGCGGGGCGTGCCCCGGCAGCGCTTTGCGATCTCTTCTGCGCCGGAGGGATCGATGCCGATGTTCAGCAGCTCGGCGCTCCTCTGTATGATCAGCTTCAGCTCCTCCGGCGTATACAGCTCCAGCTTCAGGATCACGCCGAACCGATCCCGCAGGGGCGCCGAAATCTGTCCGGAACGGGTCGTCGCTCCCACGAGGGTGAATTTCTTTAACGGGAGCCGGATGGAATCCGCGGAGGGTCCCTGCCCGATGATGATGTCGATCTCCCCGTCCTCCATGGCCGGATACAGGATCTCCTCCACGCTGCGGTTGAGGCGGTGGATCTCGTCCACGAAGAGGATGTCGTTGTCGTTGAGATTGGTCAGCAGGGCAGCCAGGTCCCGGGGCTTCTCGATCGCGGGACCGGAGGTCTTCCGGATATTCACGCCCATTTCGTTGGCGATGATCTCCGCAAGGGTGGTCTTTCCCAGACCCGGAGGACCGTGGAGCAGAACGTGATCCAGCGCTTCGCCCCGCCGCCGGGCGGCCTCGATGAAAATGCGCAGATTGTCCTTTGCCAGCTTCTGCCCGATATATTCGTTCAGCGTACGGGGACGGAGGGAGAGCTCCCCCTCATCCTCCGGCACGAGGCGGCTGCTGGTCAGGTTCCGGGTAGGGTTCTCACCGCTTATCTCGATGCTCATGGCTGTCCTTCACCTCATTTCAGGGAGGTCTTCAGCACCTCGCGGACGGCCTCCTCAACGGTCAGCGCGGAGATATCCACCCGGGAGAGCACCGAATTGATCTCCGCCGGCGTATAGCCCAGCACGGTCAGCGCGGCCGCCACGTCCCTGGCCTTCGGATCGCCCGCGGGCGCTTTCCCGGATGTCACGGAAACGCTTCCCGGCGTCAGTCCGCTGAGATCGGCGGAGACCTTGTCCTTCAGCTCCAGGAGGATGCGCTGCGCCAGCTTCTTTCCGATCCCGGGCGCGATGGTCAGGGCCTTCTCGTTCCCGTTGGCGATGGCCAGGGCCAGCTCCTCCGGGCTGCTGGCAGAGAGGATGGAAAGGGCTGCCTTCGGACCGACCCCGGTGATGCCGGTGAGCATGCGGAAGCTGTTGAGCTCCTTTTGGGTCGTGAAGCCATAGATATCAAAGGCGTCCTCCCGGATGACGCAGCAGGTATACAGCTTCGCCGTTTCCCCCTGCTTCAGCATGGAAAGGCTGCGCATGGAGGTGTTGCAGCTGAAGCCCACGCCGCCGCAGTCGATGACGGCGAGGCCGCTCTCAATGGCTGCCACGGTGCCGTTCAGATAGTAGAACATTGCTTCTTCTCCCCCGCCTGAAATAGTAAGGACGTAGCCGCCCGACCGTGACAGAGGGCTATGGCCAGCGCGTCGGCTGCGTCGTCGGGCTTCGGCACCTCCGTCAGATTGAGCATCCGCCGCACCATCTCCATGACCTGCCGCTTTTCCGCCCTGCCGTAACCGACGACGCTCTGCTTGACCTGCAGCGGCGTGTATTCGTAGATGGGGATCTGCTTCTGCCTGCAGGCCAGCAGCAGGATGCCCCGCCCGTGGGCGACGCTGATGCCCGTGGTGATGTTCGTATTGAAAAACAGTTCCTCGATCGCCACGGCCTCCGGCGCCGTCGCCTCCAGCAGCTGAAGCATATCGTTGTAAATGATCTCCAGCCGCTGGGACAGGGGCAGACCGGCTTCCGTGCGGATGGCGCCGCAGGTCAGGGAGCGGAAGCGGCCCGCCTCGGCCTCGATGGCGCCGAAGCCCACGATGGCAATGCCCGGATCAAGACCCAGGATCCGCAAAACCCTCACATCCTTTGCCGCGGCAGGACAGCCGCAGGATCGCCGCTCAGCAGATCCATTGTAGCATACTCCCGGCAGATTCGCAACGAAATCTGCCGGGAAGCCGGATCATGGCCCAAGGTAATCAGGTCAGCTCGGCAAGCAGCTTCGCCGCCTGGGCGCGGGTGAGGCTTCCGCCGGGATCGAAGCCGGTCCCGTCCCCACGCATGACGCCCATGAAGGCCAGCTCCGCAGCGTAGGACCTGGCCCACGCGGGGATATCCCCGGCGTCCGGGAAGGGCAGATCCGCCATCATGCGGCCGCCCTCCATGGTCCTGCCCAGGATCACCGCCGCCTGCGCTCTGGTCAGGGCCTGTTTTGGCATGAAGTAAAGTCCGCCCTCCGCCGCAGCGCCCTGAATGAGCCCCGCGGCCGCCACGGCGCGGACGCTGTCGGCCGCCCATTCGGGAATGTCGCTTTCATCCGCAAATACGACGCCGGACGAAGCCCCATCCGTGTCCAGCCGGAGCCAGCGGCAGAGCATGACGGAGAACTCCGCCCTGGTGACCACGCTGTTGGGATCGTACATAAGCCGCCCCTCCCCGTCGGGCTTGCCGTTGACGATGCCCATGGCGGAGAGATAGTCCACGTAGCGCCTGGCCCAGTGGTCCTCCATGTCCGGGAAAGGAGACGCTTCCCCTCCCTCCGTCAGGAGAGAGGCCGAATTATAGTTGCCGCTGCCGTCTCTCGCCGTCAGTACGGCATGGAAGGGCCCCGGACCGTCGGGAAGGACGGCCCGGAATTCGCCGGATTCCTCGGAATACTCGAAGGCGCATGCCCTGCCGTCGACAGTGAAGCCCAGCTCGTCGGCTCTCAGGAGACCGTCCTCCCGGTCCCAAAGCGACCCGGTCAGCTCGCCGCCGTCCTGACTCAGACGGACGACCGGCGCTTCGATATCCGGCTCTCCCTCTCCGTAAAGCAGAAGCTGATCCAGCCATATGGAGCCCTTTCCCTCGCCGCTGAGACGAAGGTCGAGGATCGGTCCGCAGAAGCCGACGTCCACCGTGCAGAGCATCCAGCCCGGGCGGTCCAGGCGGCCCAGGAGCAGGGACACGGCCTCATGGTCGGAATAGAGGCTGACGCCGCTCCCGTCGCTCAGCACCCAAAGGCTGACCTGCTCCAGCAGGCCGGTTTCGTAGGCCTCCATGGAAAAGACGGCGTCCCCCTCCGACAGATCGTAATCCAGGCGGAGGCTTCCCCTGCCGTATTTTACCCGGTCCCGCAGCGTCTCGCCGGACCAGCGGAGGCCGTCCGCGCCGCCGGAGGTCACGTTTTCAAAACCGTCCAGGCACAGGACGCGGTCGATCACCAGGACGGACAGCTCTGCCGAAGCAGCTCCGACGGCTGCGCGAATGCTGCCCGCCGTAGGCTGAGCCGCTGCGGTAAATTCGCCGTCCCGGATGCTGCCGATCCCGCCTTCCGCCTCCCAGACAATGGAAGCGCCGCTGCTGCAGACGGGCAGCGCATGCCAGAAGGCCCGCACCGTCAGCCCCACAGAATCGCCCGGGCGGAGCCGCAGAGAGCCGGTCTCCCTCGCGTCGGTCTCGGGGATCAGCCGCAACTCCTCCGGTTCGCCGATCACCGGGATGCGAAGGACGCCGGATACGCCGCCCGCCTCCGCCGTGACCGTGACGACGCCGGGGGTAACCGGGGCGGTGAAGCGCCCGTCGGAGCGGATGCTTCCGCTGTCTGCGCTCCAGCTGACAGAGCCGGGTTCCACCGGGTTTCCGCAGCTGTCACAGCCGCCGCAGGTGAAGACGCAGCTGCTGCCGCAGAGCAGCACCTTTTCATCGCAGTAGACGCCGACGCAGTCCAGAAGTCCGGCTTCTTCCGCCGGAGACTCCAGCAGCAGATACTGGGGCGTTTCCCTGGGCTCTCCCAGGGAGGGCAGATTGCGTACGGCGCAGGCTTCACCCCCGGGGAGCTGCGCGCCGAGTACGGTGGAGGCTCCGCCGTCCAGAACGCCCGCCGAAGCGCAGCCCAGCTCCGCGAGACGCTGCGCCGTTTCCGACAGGGTAAGGCCCTGGGCATAGCCCGCCTGCCGTCCGTCGGCAGTATAGAAGACGACCGTGCCGTCCTCCCGAATGCCGATGGCCGTCCTGGGGGCATGGTTGCGGTCGAGCCGGTCCAGATCCTCCGGCGCTTCTCCGTCCTCCAGCAGCCGGTAGAGACAGCCCAACGCCGTGATGCATTCGCCGAATCGCGCGTCACCGGCCGTCACGGTCAGCGTCGCTTCCCCGCCGGGGGCCAGAACATCGGACAAACGCCAGTACTCCGCCTCCGGAAGCACAAGCAGGTGCCTGTCCGCGGGGATCTCCACTATCCCACCCTCCGGCAGAACGGAATCCACGGTATAGCGCAGCTCGCCGCCGATGCGGAGGGCGCCGTTTTCCTCCGGCTCCAGGAGGAGGCAGCGGGTGTCCTCACCGGAATCCGCCGAGCTGCCCCAGGCAGGGGTGAAGAGGCAGGCCGTCCCCGCCCTGTGATCCTTGTTTATGCCGCCGAGGGTCAGCTGCCCGCCGCCGACGTCCAGCCGAATCGTGAGCGCGGGCCTGCCGAGAAAGGCGGACCCATCCTCCAAAAAACCGAAAGCGCAGTTGCCGTCGTCGGAGGAGAGCAGCTCGCCGTCCCGCACCGCGAGCCCAAGGGGCATGCCGGTGCGCATGACGTAATAATCGCCGTTCACACAGGCAAGCGTGCGGCCTCCGTCTCCCTCCACCGCTTCACCGTAGGATAGCTTCCGGCGGATGCTGTCACCGGTGACCAGACGGGGCAGGACCGGGCCCCCGGGCCGATATTCTATGTAATGCTCCGACTGACGGTATCCGTTGTCGAAAACGGCTTCCGTCAGCGAAACGGACGAGGTGACGCCCGTCACCCGCTCCCAGATCAGCTCGGAAGGGACGGTCTCCCCTTCCGCCGAAGTGGAGGGCGGGAGAAGCGCGAAAAGAAGCAAAACGGACAGCATAATCGCTGTGAATCTGCGCAGCAGCATGGCAGTCTCCATCAAGTAAGTTTCCGGGAACGGCAAGGACGGCAAAACCGGCCCGTCCCTGCGCCTGGATTATAGCATAAGGCGGCAGCTGTGACAACCGGAGCAATTTGTATCTTATGGGCGAAAACAGCAGGGGGCGCGGACGAACCGCGCCTCCTGCCGCTTGAAAAGGGGAAAGTATGAAAACAAGTGAGGACAAGCAGATCAATCGGATAGCTTGGCAGCTTCCATAAGCGTGAAGGTGACTTCGAAGGTCTTCCGATCCCGAAACACCTCCAGGGTCAGCGGATCGCCGGCCGCACAGCCGTTGATGACGGAATAGAGATCGGAAACGCTTTCCACCGTCTGTCCGTTGGCCTTCAGGATGAGATCGCCCCGAAGGAGACCGGCCTCTTCGGCGGGACTGTTTTCCCTCACGGAGGAGATATAGAGGCAGCAGGGGTATTCGTAGTAGGCGGCGTAGGCAGCGGGAAGCTCGGAAACGGTAAGCCCCGAGGAGGGACGCCCGGCAACGTATCCGTTTTTCAAAAGCTCCTCGATCACGTCTTTCGCGGTATGCATCGAGATGGCGAAGCCGATGCCGCCCGCGTCCGGGAGCTGTGACGCCATGTCCGGGTTGACGATGCCGATCACCTGCCCGGCGCCGTTGACGAGGGCGCTGCCGGAAGCGACATCCCCCAGGGAAATGCCCATCTGAAAAGCCTCAAGCGTAAAGCCGCGGTAATGGAAGGAGGGGTTCACGGCGGAAAGAATACCGTCTGTGATGTTCACAACGCCGCCCACCGGATTGCCCACGACGGCGACGCTGTCGCCCGGGTAGGCGGTCTCACCGCTGCTGAAGGTGGCCGTTTCCAGACCCTGCGCGTCGATCTTCAGCACCGTTAGATCCGTTGCGTAATCCAGGCCGACCACGTACGCATCGTATTCGCTGCCGCCGATCTCCACGGAAATGCTCTCCGCGCCGGAGACCAGGTGCGTACTGGCGATGAGCGCTCCGTCCTCCGATATCACGATGACGGCCCCGGTGCGCACGGCCCCGGAGGAATCCGCCGATCTCAGGATGCCCACCGCGGGGGCGCAGGCCGCATAGATCTGTCCGTAGGACATGGCCGATCCCCTGCTGACGGCGGACATGGGCAGGGTCTCGCCGTTCCACTCATATCTTCCGGCGATCCCCGCGGAATCCTGAACGACCTCTTCAAAGGAAGGCGTCTGGTTTTCCAGCCGCAGGAGCGGCTCGGAGGGCTGCCTTCTGACGAGCTCGACGGAAAAGCCGTTTTCATCATGCGTGACGGAAAGAGAAATATGCAGGATGAGAACGCAGAAGGCCGCTCCGGCCGCAGCCAGGATGAGAAGAGCCGCGATCAGCGGACCAACGAAGCCGGACTTCTTCTCTGCTTTTGCCGCGTATACCGTTTCCGCCCGGTCCAGCCGAGAGCAAAACTGATAGCCGCCGTTTTCCGCAGGCGCGGTATATGCGTTCGGTTCCTGCCGAATATCCTTATCGTCTGACATATCAGCCTCCAACTCCGGCTTCAGTATAGCCGATATCCGGATACAAAGTGTGAACTCCGTGTAAAAGAAATGTAAACGTCCTTTCAGCGGCCGGAAGCTCAGACGAGGGTGAGGGAGAAGCGGAATTCCGTCTCCCCGTCCTTGGAGCGGACCCAGATGTCCTCCCCCATCTGATCCAGAATGGTCTTCACGATGTAGAGGCCGAGGCCCACGCCGTCCTTGTCCAGGCTGCGGGACCGGTCGGATTTATGGAAGCGCTCGAAAATGGCCGGCAGCTCCTCCTCCGGGATCGTTTCGCCCCGGTCCGCGATGGAGATATAGGCCTTCGCGCCCTGCTTGAAAAGGCTGACGACCAGCGGCGTGTCCGCGTGGGCGAACTTCACGGCGTTGTCCAGGATGTTGTAGATCACCCGGGCTACGTCGTCCCCGCTGCCCCGCACGATCACCGGATCCTCCGGGATCTCGGGCCGGAGCTGCAGCCCCTTCTCGTCGATCTTTCCGTAGAGGTTCGTGATGCTCAGGCGCAGGGCTTCCGCCGCGTCGAAGCTGGAGGTGCGCAGATCGGACTTTTCCTTCATGCGGCTGATGTCCAGCATCTGCCGCACCAGACGGCTGAGGCGCTTCGTTTCGCCGGCGATGATGGAAAGGTATTTCGGCGCGCTTTCCATAGGGATCGTCCCATCCAGCAGCCCGTCGGCAAAGCCGGAGATGGTGGTCATGGGCGTTTTCAGCTCGTGGGAGACGCTGGAAATGAATTCCTTGCGCCGGGTCTCCGAGGTCTCCAGAGCGTCCGCCATCTGATTGAAGGCCTCGCAGAGCTCGCCGATCTCGTCGTCCCTGTTTTTCATTTTTACCCGGACGCTCAGGTCGCCCTTGGCAAACTGCCGGGCAGCGGCGGCCATCTCCTTCAGCGGCGCCGATTCTCTGCGGCTGGAGATGACGGAAATGGGGATGGCGATCAGCAGGACGAGGAAGCAGGTCAGGAGCAGCATCTGTGTGAAGCTGCTCCACAGGCTCCAGATCGCGCCCGTTTTCGCGGCCGAGAAGACGTAGCCGGATATCTCCCCGCTTCGCTGCACGATCGGGATCGCGGCGACGTAGCGCTTCTCGCCGTAGAACCCCGACAGGTCGGTCAGGCGGAGCAGGCTCCCGCTGTCCCTGATTTCCTTCAACAATCCGGAGGAAAGATAAGCTCCGATGTGCTGACAGGAGACGAGCGCATCGGAGCAGACGACGACGCGGCCCGCATCGTCGCAGATGAAAACGTGGAAGCCGGTGGCCCTTGAAATGGACGCTGCCTGCAGACCGAGCTCCCAGTCCTCCAGATCGGAGACCTCCCGGACCGCCGCCGCCACGTCCGCCACGACCTCCGCCGTGGATTCCAGCATGTGCTGCTTGTCCCGCATCACATAGCTGAAGCATACGACGGAAAACAGCATGCTCAGGATGAGAAAGCTGAAAAAAACCAACCCGGCGCTGAAGATCGTGTTTCGGGACTGAATGCTCCTTCTCATTTTTCTGGGAAGGTCTCGAATTTATAGCCGACGCCCCACACCGTCGACAGGGCCCAGCGGGGGCTGACGCCCTCCAGCTTTTCCCGGAGGCGCTTGACGTGGACGTCCACCGTGCGGGAATCGCCGAGATAATCGAAGCCCCAGACCTCGTCCAGAAGCTGGTTGCGGGTATAGACCCGGTTGGGCGAGGAGGCCAGATGGAAGAGCAGGGCCATTTCCTTGGGCGGCGTATCCACCTTTTTCCCGTCGACGATCAGCTCGTAGGAGTCCATGTTGATCACCAGCTTGTCGAAGGTCAGCACCTGGCCCCGGTGCTCCTCCTCCCCCTCCGTGCGCCGGAGAACGGCGTGGATGCGGGCCAGAAGCTCCTTGACCTCGAAGGGCTTGGTGATATAGTCGTCGGCCCCCAGCTCCAGACCGTGGACCTTGTCGTCGGTCTCCTCCTTGGCCGTCAGCATGATGATGGGGGTCTTGTCGGTCTTTCGGATCGCGCTGCAGACCTGCCAGCCGTCCATCACCGGCAGCATGACGTCCAGCAGAACGAGCTCCGGCGAGACCTCGTGAAACATTTTCAGACCTTCTCCGCCGTCTCCGGCGATCTTGACCGCGTACCCGTCCTTTTCAAGATAGATGCGGAGCAAATCGGCGATATTGGCGTCGTCTTCCACAACCAGAACCGTTTTTTCCACTTCACGGCCTCCCCTCGGTGTTGACGGACCCCGGAAGGCGGCAAAGCCTTCGGGGGCACGGCTTCAGTATATCATGCGCGGCGCGGGAATGGTAAACAAATCGTAAATTCCTGCGGATAGGAAAACCCCGGAGAACGGCGGCTGCCGTTCTCCGGGGCGATACAGCAAGGAAGCTTACTTCAATTCGACGGTGGCGCCCACTTCCTCGAGCTTCTTCTTGAGCTCCTCGGCCTCTTCCTTGGCGACGCCTTCCTTGATCTTGGCGGGGATGGCTTCCACCAGAGCCTTGGCCTCGGCCAGGCCCAGGCCGGAGATGATCTCGCGGACGGCCTTGATGACCTTGATCTTCTCGGAGCCGAAGTTGGTCATCACGACGTCGAACTCGGTCTTCTCTTCCACTTCCTCCACGGGAGCGGCGACGGCGGGGCCGGCAGCGACGGCCACGGGGGCGGCGGCGGAGACGCCGAACTTCTCCTCGAGGGCATGAACGAGCTCGCTCAGCTCGAGAACGGTGAGGTTGGAAACTTCTTCAATCAGAGCATTGATCTTTTCGCTGGCCATTTTAATTTCCTCCTATTAAATGAGTTGTGGTCGCCTGCCTCAGGCAGCGCCTTCGGATTTCTTGTCTGCGATCGCCTGAAGAGCGACAGCCAGACCGCGGATGTTGGCATTGAGAACCGTTGCGAAGCTGGTGACCGGAGCCATCATCGTGCCCAGGACCTGGGCCACGAGCGCTTCCTTGGAGGGCAGCTCGCTCAGAGCGCGGACTTCCTCGGGAGTAATGACCTTCCCGTCAACGAAGCCGGCCTTGATCTTGATGGTGCTGTCCTTCTTGTCGGCGTACTCGCAGATGATCTTGGCCGCGGCCACGGGGTCGGAATGGCACACCGCCATGGAAGTCGCGCCGTGAAGGATGGGATCGAGGGCGTCGAAGCCCACCTTGTCAGCCGCGATCCTGGTGAGGGTGTTCTTGACGACGGAGTAGTCGACGCCGGCGGCGCGCATGGCGCGGCGCATCTCCGTGTCGGCAGCCACGGTGGTTCCCGTGTAATCCACGAAAACACCGCCCTGGGCTTCACGGAACTTTTTGACGAGGTCTTCCACGATCGCCTGCTTCTCACTCAGTACCCGTGCGTTAGGCATTATTTCACCTCCGTACTGTATTCGCGCCCAAAAGAAAAACCCTCCGGCCGAAAGACAGGAGGGCAGTAAGCATCCAAGCAATAGTTCAGAAGCTCTCCTCGGCGGGACTTCCGCGCTGCCGCTGCCCGCTGTCTTTGGAACGCCCAGTTATAATAACAAACGCATCCGCAGTTGTCAACCGTAATCTTCCTCATTTTTTCAAAATCTTCCGATTTCCTTCGCAAACGCCTTGACACAGGGCGGAAGCTGTGCTATTTTACAATAGCTGCGGCAATTGGAGAAGTACCCAAGAGGCCGAAGGGGCTCCCCTGCTAAGGGAGTAGGGCGTGTTGAGCGCCGCTCGGGTTCAAATCCCGACTTCTCCGCCACGATCCCCGGAACCGTTGATATTCCAAGGGTTCCGGGGATTTTTGCTACTCAGAAGCACCCGAGAATGTCATAGCAGTTATTGTGGATGTGCTCCGCGTGGCCGCTCTTGATCGCCTCTCGGCTGGCCTTCTGCCAGCCCCGGGAGGCCAGGGTGATGCAGAAGGCGCAGGTGTCCCCGCTGGGCACCCAGGCAAATTCCGCCCCGTCCCGGATGGCGCCGTACAGGTTTTCTCTCTCAGCTTCGCTTTTCGGATTGACTTTCCGGAAGAAAAAGATTACGATAGAGAAAAGAATATAATAATATGGGAGGTATCCACATGAATCTTTTTGAAAAATACGGTCCCATTGCGGCGCGCAATTCCATTTCCCAGTTCTGCCCGCCCCGCTGCTTCGAGCTGGCCGGCAGGCAGTTCGACTTCGTCATCGACACCGGCAAGGAAACCGGCGACATCCACCTGGATCTGGTGGACAGGGATCATCTGAGCTGGAGCATCCTGGGCGGCAAGCAGTGCGGCGAAGCCGACCGGTACGAGGTGCGCAAGGCTGACGACTACACCTATCTGCTCACCTACTGCGTCAAGGAGCCCCGGGCCAACCATACCTTCATCATCGACGAGGAGCAGGGCCTTGTGACCTTCCTCCGCTGTTCCGTGGGCGAGAATCCCTACTACCCCTATCTGATCGACAGCCACTGGGGCTTCGGCTACATCAAGATCGAGGGTGAGGAGCACACCGACCGCCGCCGTCACGGCTTCACCGATGACGTGGTGGGCACGGGCGTCCGCTGGGTCTACGGCCATACCATGTCCACCACCCACGTCTACCACAATTCCAACTGGTACCGCATCCAGTACGTCGCCCGCCAGGCCGGCACCAGCGGCATCAGCAGTATGATGGGCTCCCTGCCCGGCTCCGACGAGCCCGCCGATTACGTGAAGATCAAGGAAGGCATGTACATCGTCAGCGCCACGGAGCAGAACATGGAGAAGATCCTGGGCGCCAAGATGGGCTTCCGCAGCGACACTCTTCTCTTCCTGGATAACTGGAAGAGGATGTACAGCGTCGGCCGCGGCTACGGCACCATGACCCGCGAGGGTTCCCCCGACGGCGAAATCTTCTGCATGATCGGCAAATACGCTTCCCAGCCTGAGATCGAGGAGCATATGTTCACCGATCCCAATCCCTATCTGGTCTGATCCCCGAAAGCAATCGTTCGGGGCCCGGAGCTTATCGAATAAGCTCCGGGCCCCGTTTTTTCATCTTTTTTCCTGCCTGCCGGATCGGATCATTCGATCTCCCAGGTGAAGCCTGCGGAATCGCTGAGCTCCACGTCCTCCGGCACCATGTCCGCCTGAAATGCGTTCTTCATCATCCGAAGACCGGCCGTTTCCGCGCTGACGGAGGTGCGGGAGCGCACGGCGGGATCGGACCAGTCGTATTCGACCCGCAGCAGCTTCCCCAGCCGGACGCCGGAGGCTTCGCACAGGATCTCCGCCTTTTCCCGGGCGTTGGCGGCGGCGGCACGCAGCAGCTCCCCGTGCGCCGCAGCGGGATCCTTAACGGTGAAGGCGATGTTCAGCTCCGGCCGCACGCTGCAGGCGCCGACGGCGGAGAGGGCTTCACCCAGGCGAAGCACGCTGAAATCAAAGGCGAGGCGCATCCCCGTCCGGCAGACGTACCCGTCGAACACCTGTCGGTAATTCCGGTTCTCGTCCTGCTCGCTGCGGTATTCCGTGCGTACCTGATAAGAGGATGTCTTCAAATCCTCCATCCGGAAGCCGACGGCGCACAACGCCGCCGTCAGCTCCTCGATCTGCCCGGAGGAAGCGGCGACGGCCTTTTCATAATCCATATTCTTCGCTTCCAGCTCCAGAGAGATCGTCACGTAGTCCGGCTTCTTCCGGAGACTGCCCACGCCCCGGACGGATATCGTTCTATCCATTTGCTTTCCTTTCCGCGGGAGCTTACTTCTTCCGCTGTTCCCGCTCTTCCATTTTCGCCCAGGCTTCCTCCCGCTCCGCGTCCTCCCTGCGGTGCCGGAAAAAGGCGGCCAGCAGCAGGATCGCGGCGACACCGGAGGAGACGCCGAAAAACAGACTGCACACGGCCACGCCGTGATCCCGCTCCCTCAGCCCGAAGTAAGCGATCGTCAGAAACACGCACAGCACGACGAACAGCACCGTCATCAGCAGGACGGGACCGACGCCCAGGACCATGATGGACTTTCTTCGCTTTTTCACAGTTCCTTCCCTCCTTCTCAGCCGTATTTCTTTGTTTTTCAGTTTAACACGCTTTCCCCGCTCACGCAAGCATGCGCCGCATTTTCCGGGCCCGTCCCGCCGTCCTGCGGACCAAAGCCTTTCCTGCAGCGAGTATCGCTGATTTTGTGAAATTTCGCATTGATTTGCCGGGCCGAAAAAGATATAATCGACCTATGATAATTTGGGGTGATTATGGGAATTTTACGGTATTTTAGTAAATAGTTATTATAGAAAGGAAGAACGATCATGGCAGTTTTTCAGATCAGCTTCTACTCCACCTCCCTGCACCGCAACACCGACGTGACCGCGGTGGTCCCCGCCGGCGGCCCCATCTTCCCCATCCCCGGCCAGGAAGCCGCTCCCAAGGGTCCCCTGCGCCTGCTCATCCTCCTCCACGGCTATTCCGGCTACCACGCCGACTGGCTCCGGGGCAGCAGCCTCGATCAGCTGGCCACCATGCACCACATGGCCATTTTCTGCCCCTCCTGCGAAAACAGCTTCTATATCGACGACGTGAAGCGCGACGCCTTCTATGAGCAGTATATCTGCAAGGAGATCCCCAAGTTCGCCCGGGAAGTTTTCCACATCTCCGACAAGGTGGAGGACACTTTCATCGGCGGCCTCTCCATGGGCGGCTACGGCGCCATCCGCAACGGCCTGAAGAACCCCGACGTCTTCGGCGGCATCCTGGCCTTTTCCTCCGCCGTGATCACCGACGGTCTGTCCCATATGCCCGACGAGCCGCAGCCCGCGCCTGCCGGTCAGGGCGGCGGGGGCATGGGCATGTCCATGAGCTACTTCATCCACACCTTCGGAAAGCCCAGCCAGATCGAGGGCAGCGATGTGGATCCCAAGGCCCTTGCCAGAAAGCTGGTGGAGTCCGGCGGACCCAGGCCCAAGTTCTACATGGCCTGCGGCTCCGAGGACTTCCTCATCGAGAACAACCGCGCCCTGCACAATTATTTCGTTGAGGTGGGCCTGGAGCACTACTACGTGGAAGGCCACGGCACCCACAGCTGGGAGTATTGGAACAAGCACATCACCGATTCCCTCAACTGGATCGACGGCAAGCTGGAGACGAAGAGCGAATAAGAAGGACGAAAGGAACGCAGCATGAGCTATGAAGCGCTGTTCACGCCGCTGAAGATCGGCGGCGTCACCATCAAAAACCGCATCATCATGTGCGCTA
>JAEEGL016771283.1_pt1 | contig 39943 bp, 30 predicted proteins | sample 9134231 | NCBI WGS metagenome assembly JAEEGL01 (sample SAMN16246548, study PRJNA631951) | gut metagenome | biome: gut microbiome; feature: rumen; material: fiber-attached | host: Bos | place: Iran: Karaj | collected 2018-10
AAACGAGAGATTCAGAACGTTGGTATAACGGAGAATAAGCTTGAAAAAAACGGCGGTTGAAAATAAGAATAAAGGCTTACTGTGGGTATCGGCAGCTACATCCGTTGTGATGATAACTCTGATATTTAAGGCAGCCCACAGATTTCCCGGCGACAACCATATATTCATGTATGGCGATTATCTGGTCCAGTTCATGGAATATATTGTGATGTTCTGGAGGAAGCTGTTTTCGGGAAACGGTCTTTTCTATTCCTTTGATCTGGGAATGGGGGCGGCGACCTGGGAACACTATTCCTTTTACGGTTTTTCTCCGTTTAACCTCATTTTCGTTTTGATAGGGGATGCGGATACGGCAGCTTTTGTACTCCTTTTGCTGAAGGTCTGCGCTGCGGCTGTATGCATGCATCTCTTTTTAAGGCATGCATTGCGGGTAAGAGAGAGTATAGCCGTATTATTCTCTGTTTCTTATGCGTTATGCGCATATGTTATTAATTTTCATTTCTGCATCATACTTCTGGATTATCTTTATCTTCTGCCGATAGTAATGTTGGCGATGTCAAGGCTTTTCAGAACGGGAAAGGCAGGCGGTCTGGCTGCGGCGTATGCTTTTGCTTTTTTGGTCTCATATTATGGCGGGTATATGACCGGCGTTTATTCGTTCGTATGTTTTATGGTCATGCTTCTGTTCGGAGAATATGGTTTTTCAAAAAAGAAACTGCTGGTACGGTATACCCTGGCTGTGATCCTGGCTGTTATCATAAGCTCAGTCGTGACCCTGCCTACTGCTATGGCAATAATTGCGGGAAGAAACGGGGAATCGGGAACTGCGGTTCAGTTTAAAATGCTGATATGGGAAGTGATCGCTGATCTTTATCCCTTAAGAGACATAAATGAGGCAACACTGCAACCGTCGATTTATTGCGGTCTGCCCGCGTTTGTATGTTTTATTGGATACTGTATTGATAAGGATATCAGAAAGCGTGAAAAAGCAGCAGTGATGATACCTCTTGTATTTCTGCTTATCTGTACTCTGTTTAAGCCGGCATATCTGATGATGCACGGTTTTGATGAACCTGACGGATATTTTTTCCGCTTTGCATTTATTATTTGCTTTTGGCTGACCACTATAGGAGCGAGGTGGCTGGAAAAGAAAGATGATAATATCAGGATACTGCCTTTTGTTGTTGTTACGCTTGCAGAAGTGATGATCATGATAACGGGTTATATATTTCCTGATATGGGAGAGTATTATCCGGGTATAACGGAAACCGCTATAGTCCTGTTCTTTATGCTTATATACTATATGGTATTTAAAAATGTAAAGAAATTAAGATATGAGGCGGTATTTCTGGTGCTTTTATCTGAGCTGTTTCTTAATGCTTATTTTGCAATCACTCCGGATTCATATAAACTGGTCAGATGGAAAGAAACTTATGAACTGTGGAACAGGCACGGGACAGAAGCGCTTAATGAGATTGGCGGTCTGGAAGAAGCGGAGGGTGACGGACAATTTTACAGGATCAATTACAGAGACGGCATATGGACCAATGATGCCATGTATTTCGGCTATCATGATCTGAGCTATTTCAGCTCTATGGAGCAGAGGGATTTAAGACAGCTATTGCATGATATCGGATATTCGACATCAGGCAGGGTTGTTTTTGAAAAGGGAGGCTCTCCCTTTACCGAAATGATCTTTTCTCAAAAATATAGGGTGGTTACTGATCCGGATATTAGGAACGAAGGATGTGAAAAAGTTGACGTTACAAGAAATGAATATGTTTTACCGCTCGCGTTTATGGTCTCTGATGATACTGAAAAGATAAACTTTGTTAATGATGCATTCGAAAACCAGCAGAGACTTGCGGATGCCATGCTGGGACATGGGAATACTATCTGGGACAGATATACGGGGATTATCAGCAACGAGTGTGATAATGTTTCACTTACGGAATATAACGGCGGATATACAGTAAGGAGAGAAACTGATGGGGAGGGTATACTTACACTATCGGTTGATGCGGGAGAGTCGGATGAATGGTATTCTTATTTGTCAACGGGATATAACAATCTTGAGCTGAATTCTCCTGTTGTATACTCTGATGCCGAAGGAGTGGATCTGGGCCTGATCCGTTCGGCTACGCTCTATATCCCTGCGATCATAAAACTCGGAAATGAAGCCGGCAGGGCTAAACTGTATATCAAACTGAGAAATGAGGCGGATGACGAAGGAAGCTTTGAGCAGGCACTGTTTGCCAAGTATAACGAGAGCGGAGTCAGGAATGCTTATGATGAGCTGGAGAGCGGCGGACTGATCATTTCGGAAATGAAGGATGATGATATCCGGGGGCACATTACGGTTCAAAAGGATAAGGAAGTGTTATTCACCAGCATTCCGTATGATGAGAACTGGCATATACAGGCAGACGGAAATGAGACGGAAACATTTCCGGTGTTGAACGGCGCTTTTCTGGCCTGCCGTCTTCCGGTAGGGGAGCATGAGATACGGATGTATTATGATAATAAGTTTATAAAGACCGGTGCGATAGTAAGCTTTATGGGGATACTGTTATTGCTTGGCATGGTAATATATGAAAAGAAGCATTCTTTGAAAGAAGTGGAGAATGGCGGTGGAGCAGAAGATACAGAAGTATAAAAAAGAGAAGAATCTGATATGTCTGTCTGCGATAGTGGCTGTAATACTTATGATCCTGGCATTTAAGGCTGCAGGCAGAGCTCCCGGAGATAAGCATATCTTTATGGTCGGAGATTACTATGTCCAGTTTATGAACTACATAGTGATGTTCTGGAGGAAGCTGTTATCCGGGAATGGGCTGTTTTATTCTTTTGATACGGGACTGGGCGCGGCGACCTGGGAGCAGTATGCTTTCTATGGTTTTTCGCCCTTTAATCTTGTCTTTGTTTTTATTAAAGATGCCGATACTGCGGCTTTTGTGCTGCTTCTGTTAAAAGTAGCTGCGATCGCGGTAAGCATGCATCTGTTCTTAAGATATGTCTTTGCACTTAAGGAAAGCTATAACGTTCTGTTCTCAGTTTCATATGCCCTGTGTGCATATGTGATGAATTTCTATTTTTGTATAGTCCTGATAGATTACCTATATATGCTGCCGATAGTAATGCTGATGATGGTCAGGTTTTTCAGAACGGGAAAGCCTGGAGGACTTACCGCAGCTTATGCTTATTGTTTTATCTCGGCATATTACGGCGGCTATATGATCGGCATATTTTCTTTTGTATGTTTCCTGTGCATGCTGTTATCGGGGCGGCGGGATAAGCAGAGAGAAAAGCTGCTGATAAAGTATTCTATTTCGGTGGCAGTATCGGTGCTGATAAGCGCTGTGGTGACCCTGCCGACAGCGGCGGCCATACTGGGCGGACACGGGGGTAATGCATATAAGGGTGTTAACTTAAGGCTGTTTATCTGGGATATCATAGCGGATATGTATCCGCTCAGAAAAATAAGCGAAAACAATGTGATCCCGTCGGTATATGCGGGACTGCCGGCTCTGATCTTCGGTATAGCCTGTTTTACGGACCGGAAGAAAGGGAAAAAAGAAAAGCTTACCGCGGCTGTTCCGCTTATCTTTCTTATCCTGTGTTCGTTGATCAGTCCTGCATATCTGATGATGCACGGCTTTGATGCACCGGACGGTTATCACTTCAGATTTGCGTATCTATACAGTTTCTATATGATAGCTATAGCAGCTAAAGAGGCTAAGGACAGGGATATGATGCCTGAGAGTAAGGCGCTTATAATTACTGCCGTAATGTATCCCTTAGTTATGTTTCTGGGGAAACTCACGTTACCGGGGGATCTGTCCGTGATCGATACACTTAAAGCCGGTCTGGTATTTGTTTTATTGATCGGATATTATTTTATATATACAAAAAAGCCAAAGTATACAAATGTATTGATATCAGCGGTACTTGTTCTTGAACTATTTATGAATGCCTATTTTGCCATTACGCCCGATAAACAGACGCTTATAAGATGGAAGGATACTTATGATCTGTGGCAGCTGCAGGGCAATGAAGCATTAAGTGAGATTGAGTCTGAAGATAATGAAGATGATTTTTACAGGGTGAATTACCGTGACGGCATGTGGGCTAATGATTCTATGTATTTCGGCTTTCACGGACTCAGTTATTTCAGCTCCATGGAGCAGCCGGATACCAGGCTTGCCTTAAAGAACCTGGGATATTCCACATCCGGAAGGGTTGTGGTGGAGAGGGGCGGCAGTCCGTTTACTGAAATGATCTTTGCACAGAAATACAGGGTAAGGACCTCGCCGGATTTAAGCCTTGATGAACCGGGGAGTGTTATGGTGGAGAAGAACGAAAACAGTCTGCCTTTGGCTTTTATGGTATCCGAAGATATCATTTCCGCAGATATTACCAGTGACAATGCCTTTGAAAACCAGCAGCGGCTTGCGGATGCAATGCTGGGACATAAAACAGAGTTGTGGGAAACATATACCAGAGATATTGAAAAAGAATGCGAAAATGCGGATATTTCCATGGCTGAAGCTGAGTGCGTGTTGAGCAGAAAAGAGCCGGGGACTGCCGGCATAACGCTGCGGGTACCGTCGGAAAACGGAAAGCAGACTTATGCCTATTTTTCTTCGGATGTAAGTGCCATGGACTGGAGTTCACCGATCATGTCATCGGCTGTTCAGGGAGAAAACATTGGTATAGTCTCTCCCGTATTTGTGATGATGCCGTCCATACTCCCCCTCGGGGACAGTCAAGATAAGAGTGAGATGTATATATCTTTCAGTGAGACGACAGCTGATAATACCGTTACAAAAGGACTGCATTTCGCATATTTTGATGAAAGCGTTCTTAATGAAGTCTGTGATGAACTGAAGGCCGGGGGTATGGAGATAAGTTCATTCAGGGATGACAGGATCCTGGGAAAGGTAAAAACCGAAAGTGATAAAGAGGTTTTATTTACAAGTATACCGTACGAGAAAGGCTGGCATATAAAAGCAGACGGAAAAGAAATCGATACATTTGCGGTGATGAACGGAGCTTTTCTTGCAGCGAGACTTGAGGCGGGAGAACATGAGATAGAGCTTTATTATGACAATGCATATATCAGTGCAGGGGCATTCATCAGCCTTGCAGGGATAGCCTTGTCGATAGTCATTGTGTTGATCAATAAGAGAAAAGAACGATAGAACAGGTATAAAGTAAGGCTTTGTAAAAAAATCACAAAAAAACTTTACATGGCAGAGGTGTTTTTGGTATAATGTGTTTGTCGTGGATTTTTGCCCCGACAAAGGGGATAAAACGTAAATAAATGATAAGATAAAGAGAGGGTATTTATCATGGCAATGAGAATCAGTGACATACTTCTGGTGGCGCAGCAGGCAAAGGCGTCGGATATTCATCTTACGGTGGCTCTGCCCCCGATGATGCGTGTTAACGGACACCTTATACGTATGGAGCAGTTTGCGATACTGACTGCTGACGATACATTGGAGTTACTGCTTTCGATAACCACAGACCATCAGAGAGAGATATTCAACAGCAAGGGTGAGCTGGATATGTCATTTGCGGTAGACCCCATCGGACGTTACCGTGTTAATGCATTCCGTCAGAGAGGTTCCGTGGCCATGGCCCTTCGAACTGTCAACACCGTGGTTCCCAACCCCGAACAGCTGGGACTTCCCGAAGCGTTCGTCGAACTGTACACCAGAAAGCGTGGACTTATACTGGTTACAGGACCTACCGGTTCAGGTAAATCTACATCACTTGCATCAATAATCAATCAGGTTAACGAGCACAGAGATGCGCATATAATCACACTGGAGGACCCTATCGAGTACCTGCATCTGCACAAGACCTCAATGGTCAATCAGCGTGAGATCGGTTTCGACTCCATGAGTTATGCAAATGCTCTGAGAGCTGCCCTCCGTGAGGATCCCGATGTTATCCTCGTCGGTGAGATGCGTGACTTTGAGACTATATCGGTTGCCGTAACCGCAGCCGAGACCGGACACCTTGTGCTTTCAACCCTGCATACCATAGGTGCTGCGTCAACCGTCGACCGTATCATCGACGTGTTCCCGCCTCATCAGCAGCAGCAGATCCGTGTGCAGCTGGCTAACGTGCTTGAAGCCGTTATATCACAGCAGCTGCTTCCTCTGCAGGACGGCAGCGGACGTGCGGCAGCTTTCGAAGTCATGATGGCCAACTCTGCAGTGCGCGCCCTTATCCGTGACGGTAAGAGCCATCAGCTGGTATCAGTTATGCAGACCAACAGAAAACTCGGTATGATCACCATGGATGAGTCGATAACACAGCTCTTCCAGGAAGGCAAGATCACCAGAGATATAGCAGTGCAGTTTGCCGTTGATCCCGACGGTATGGCACAGAAACTCAGATAATACGGGGGCGGGATAATGGCACTTTTCGGAGCAAAAAAGAGATTGGGTGACATGCTGGTAGATGCCGGCATGATCACCGAAGAACAGTTAAAAAATGCATTAGAGGAACAGAAAGCAAATAAACAGCGTCTCGGTGAGACACTGATGTCTATGGGTGTTATGACCCAGCAGAGCTTCGCTGAATTCTTCAGTAGTTCCATGGGACTTGAAGCAGTATCCCAGGAAGAACTTCACCAGCATGATCCCAGAGCGATAGAGATAGTTACGGAGGATATAGTCAGAAAGCATCAGATACTTCCTTTTGCTTTTGATCCGAATAATATCAATGCCATAAAGGTGGCTATGGCCGAGCCTAATAATCTGGGGGTCATCGATGATATAGAGATGGCTTCCGGCATGGAGGTGGAGCCTTATTATGCGCCACAGGCATGGATATCCATAGAGCTGGATAAGCTGTTCGGCAAGCGTTCCACCATGGAAGCTGCCCAGGAATTTGAAGAGCAACATAAGGCTGAATTCGGGGATGACGATGAAGAGCAGGAGGATACAGTAGGTGATGCTCCCATCGTTAAGATCGTAAGGGCGATGATACAGCAGTCCGTTCGTGAGGGCGCTTCCGATATCCATATAGAACCCATGGAACGTCAGGTGCGTGTGAGGAGCCGTGTCGACGGTATGCTTCAGGAGGATGCGGTATATTCACTGAACATGCTGGCAGCTATGACAGCCCGTATCAAGATCATATCAGGACTTGATATATCCGAGAAGAGAAAACCCCAGGACGGTCGTCTTACCTATGTGGTTGACGGTATAGAATATGATGTCCGTGTTTCCATACTCCCGACGGTATACGGCGAAAAGACCGTCATGCGACTTACCAAGAAGCAGGGACTTACACAGCCTAAGAGTTATCTCGGACTCTATCCGGATGATGAAGTGAAACTTGACGGTATAATGAACAATCCTCATGGGATAATCCTTGTTACGGGGCCTACGGGTTCCGGTAAGTCTACGACCTGTTATACCGTGCTCAATGAACTAAATAAACCCGATGTTAATATCATAACGGTTGAGGATCCTGTCGAGGCAAATATCGCAGGTATCAACCAGGTACAGGTTAATGTAAAAGCCGGACTTACCTTTGCATCTGCACTGCGATCAATTCTCCGTCAGGATCCCGATATCATCATGATAGGTGAGATCCGAGATGGAGAGACTGCGCAGATAGCCGTACAGGCATCTATCACCGGTCACCTTGTGGTATCCACACTGCATACCAACTCAACATCCGCTTCTATAACCCGTTTGATAGATATGGGTGTGGAACCGTATCTGATAGGTGATGCTGTGGTCGGTATAATAGCACAGCGACTGGTAAGAAGGCTCTGCCCTGAATGCAAGGCTCCACATGAAGCTACAAAGCAGGAGAAGATATTGCTGGGCATGGATGAGAACGACCCTACGCCCGTTACAGTATATGATCCGGTGGGCTGCGAGAAGTGCGGTAACGGTTATAAAGGACGAAAGGCTATATATGAGATAATGCCCATATCTGCGGGGATAAGACGTATACTTCACGAGACAGTTACCGCAGAGAAGATAGAGGAAGCTGCTGTATCGGAAGGAATGAATACCTTACGTATGTCAGGTGCCAGAAACGTGCTTGAAGGTGTGACAACGATAGCGGAGATGGCTCGTGTGGCTTACGATATGGATGCGCAGACAGCTGCGGACAGCAGTCAGATATTAGAGGAAGAATAAAACAAGGAGGCAGGTATAGATTATGGCAACATTTGCTTACCGCGTGATAACAGTAGCGGGAAAGGAAAAGAAAGGAACCCTGGAGGCCGGATCCAGAGAATCGGCAATGGCTCTCTTAAAGGGCGAGAAGAATGTGGTGGTCAGCTGTGAGGAAGCGACAGGCATGGCTAAACCGCTTGCATTCTTAAGCAAGGGAAAGAAGATAAGACCTCGAGATTTCGCCCTGTTCTGTCACCAGTTTGCATCCATAAACGGCGCAGGTGTCAGCGTGGTAGAAGCTTTTGACATGCTGGCTGAGCAGACAGAAAACCCGGCACTGGAAGATGCTATCCGTAAGGTTCATACTGATATCTCAAAAGGTGAGACGATGGCTAACTCCATGAGAAAGCAGCAGGGTGTATTCCCTGAAATGCTCATCAACATGGTAGACGCCGGTGAAGCTTCCGGTTCACTGGACGTATCCTTTGAACGTATGGCCTCACAGTTTGAAAAAGACGAAGCACTGGTACAGGCTGTTAAAAAGGCCTTTACCTATCCTATCATTCTGGTAGTCATCCTGGTCGGCGTGCTCGCCATCATGATGTTGAAAGTCATACCTACATTCATGAATATGTTTGCGGATCTGGATGTGGAAATGCCTGCCATGACAATGGTGCTGGTGCATATATCGGATTTCTTCGTTGCATGGTGGTGGCTGGTCGGTATACTTATCATTGCAGCGGTAATGGGCTGGAAAGCTTATGCTTCGACCGATTCCGGTAAGGAAGTCACTTCTGCGATAACTCTGAAGATACCTCTGGTTAAAACTCTTGTTTCGAAATCATCCTGTGCAAGACTCGGACGTACTCTGACGACTCTTCTTGGTGCAGGTGTGCCGATGGTGGATGCCATAGAGATAACCGGTCGTTCAATGGAAAACCTGCTGTATAAGAGAGCACTCAGGGAAGCAAAGGAGCAGGTAATGCGAGGCGTACCTCTTTCCAGACCGCTTAAGACCAGCGGATTGTTTCCTCCCATGGTGGTGCATATGATTGCGATCGGTGAGGAAACAGGTAATATCGAAGATATGCTTGAAAATGTTGCCAACTACTACGAGGAAGATGTGCAGAACCTTACCGAACAGATGACAACGATACTGGAACCTGCCATCACAGTCGTAATGGCCGTGATCGTCGGTTTCATGGCAGTGGCAATACTTTCGCCTATGTTCACGCTGTACGAGGCATTGTCATAATACTAGTAATCGTTTATAAACCCGAGGGGAATGTTTCATTCCCCTCTTTTTGTATATTTTTATGGTGCTTTTGCTATAGGTTTGCGTTGGAGGCTGTTAAATACTCCCATACAGGAAGAGGAAGATGATCATGATAAAGAGGAAGTTTGTAATATATTTGATATTGCATCTGATACTGATGCTATATTCGATGAGCGGGATACTCAGTAAGCTTGCGTCTGCAGAGAAATTTCTCAGTTTTCATTTTTGCCTTTATTATGGCGGGATGATATTATTATTGGTGTTGTATGCTTTTGTCTGGCAACAGATCATCAAGTATTTGCCTTTAACCACGGCATTTGCGAATAAAGCAGTTACAGTTGTATGGGGGATGGTATGGGGGCTGATGGTATTTAATGAAGAATTGACCATTGGTAAAATAATCGGGGCGTTACTTGTCGTATGCGGTGTGGCCTTATATGCTCTGGACGATAATAGGGGGGAACGTGTTCATGGATAAGTATACCATCCTGTATGCCTGCATACTGCTCGTGGGCGTATTTATCAGTGCTGTATCACAGGTTTTATTAAAAAAAGAGGCTCAGGTCGTACACAAAGGGAAAATACAGGAATACTTAAATCTACGGGTGATAATTGCCTATACTATGTTCGTCGGAACGACGCTTCTTTCTGTTCTGGCATATAAAGGGATCCCGCTTTCAATGGGACCGGTATTGGAAGCTACCAGTTATATTTATGTTACGGTATTTGGGGTTAAGATATTCCATGAGAAAGTGGGAAAAAGAAAGATCATTGCGCTGATCCTTATTTTATCGGGAATAGTTGTTTATTCTTTATTCGGGTGATACAAGGGGGAAACAAAATGGGAAAAACAGAAATATCCGTCGTTATTCCGGTTTACGGCTGCCGGGCCGCTGTAAAAGAACTGCACAGAAGGCTTTCTGAAACTTTAAAAGGAATGAATAAAGAATATGAGATCATTCTTGTTGATGACAGTTGTCCTCAGGGATCATGGGAGGAAATATATGATGTGTGTAAATCGGATGATCATGTAAAGGGAATCCATTTTTCACGCAATTTCGGACAGATGTGTGCTATTGCGGCAGGCCTGGACAATTGTATAGGGGACTGGATAGTTGTTATGGATTGTGATCTTCAGGACAGACCTGAGGCTATTCCTGAATTATATAAAAAAGCTATGGAGGGTTACGATGTAGTATTTGTGAGTCGAAAGAACAGAAAGGACAAAAACGTAACCAAGTTATTATCAAAGTCATTCTATAGAGTATATAGTTATTTTACAGGGGGATATTTTGACCCCAATATTTGCAATTTCAGTATTTCCAAACGCATAGTCATAGAAAACTATTGTAGAATGAAAGAACATACCCGGGCTTATGGGATGTTCATCAAGTGGCTGGGATTCAGGCAGACTTCGATTCAGATAGAAGCAGATAAAAGATATGAGGGAAAATCATCATATGATTTCAAAAAAAAGTGGAGAATGGCCACTGACATTATCACGACACAGTCGACTAAGCCGCTTCAGTTTTCCATCCGTTTGGGCTTCTTCATGGTTTTTTGTTCTGCAATTTATATATTATATCTCTTGTTGAGATATATATTGGTTGGTGACCTGCAGGTAGGCTGGACAACTATAATTGCTTCTATTTATCTGGTAGGAGGATTTATCCTCTGGGCAATAGGAATATCGGGAATCTATATCGGTAATATTTTTTCTGAGGTAAAAAACAGACCGCTTTATGTAATTGCTGAAAAACTAAATCTGTCAGGGGGTGAGGAAGATTGAAAAAGATAGTAGTATTCGGCGCTACCGGGAATATTGGAGCATATTTTATAGATTATTGTAAGGAGCATCTTGATCCGGAACAATATAAGCTTATTGCGGTCGGGCGGAAGCAGACGTCTTTTTTTGAACATGCCGGAATAGAATACAGACGTGTAGATATCTGTGATGAAAAAGGATTTGATGAGCTGGATACAGAAGATATATATGCAGTAGTTCATTTGGCAGGGATACTTCCGGCTTATTATAAGGAATATGATCCGCAGGTTTATATAGATGTTAATATAAAAGGATCTTTAAGAATTTTGGAATATGCAAGAAAATCAGGCGCAGACAGGGTGTTATATACGCAGACCTGGGCAGAACAGGCAGGATTTTGGGGTAAGAACGAAGTATTATCTCCTAAACTCGGAAAAAGTATATGTTACAAGGGAGATCACGCTTTTTATACAATAACAAAGTCTATGGTTGCCGAAACTATGGAATTCTATCATCAGGAATTCAATATAAAAAACTTTGTATTCAGACTGCCTAATGTATATCTTTATCATCCGCAAAAGACATATTATGTGGATGGGAAGGAAAGGATAATACCGTACAGATATATGATAGATAAGGCTTCAAGGGGAGAAACGCTGGAAATGTGGGGAAAACCCGAAGCTTTCAAGGATATTCTTTATGTTAAGGATCTGTGCCAGATGATGTATAAGGCGTTATTTGCGAAGGTTGAAGGCGGTACGTATAATGCGGGTACAGGAATAAGGACAACACTCCGGGAACAGATAAACGGTATATTGAAGGTATTTCATCCTGAAGGGGAAAAGGCTGAAGTGACAGAATGTCCGGATAAAGCAGGGTTTGTGAGTTTTGTTATGGATATTGATAATGCAGCCAAAGACCTTGGGTATAAACCGGAATATGATTATATAAGATATCTTGAAGATTATAAAACGGAAATGACCCAAAAACGCTTTAAGGAATTATGGGGAGAGTGATAATATCTTGAAAAAAATTGCGATAATAGGGGCATCATATCTGCAGGTACCTTTGATCAGAAAAGCAAAAGATATGGGACTGGAGACACATGTCTTTGCCTGGGAATGCGGCGATCCGGGAGAAAGAGAGGCAGATCATTTCTACCCGATCAGTATACGGGAGAAAGAAGAAATCCTGGAAAAATGTAAGGCTGTCGGGATAAACGGAATATGCAGCATTGCGTCTGATCTGGCCGTGCAGGTGGTGAATTATGTTGCATTTCACATGGGACTTGTCGGAAATACCCTGCATAGTACGGAGATTTCAACCAATAAGTACAAAATGAGACAGGCTTTTGTAAAGAATGGTATCCCATGTCCATCTTTTTCAGAGGTATTACCGGAAGGGTTTAAGGCTGAAGATATAGATATTAACATGCCGGTAATAGTTAAACCCGAAGACAGATCCGGAAGTCGGGGGGTCACTAAAGTTTATAAAAAAGAGGAATTGAAGGAAGCGGTAGAAAGAGCTGCGTGCTATGGATTCGAAAAGAAAGCCATTATAGAGAGCTATCTTGAGGGTAAAGAGTACAGTGTTGAGTGTATATCATATAAGGGCAGACACAGCCTGCTTACTGTTACTGAAAAGTATACGACGGGGGCTCCGCATTTTATAGAAACCGGGCATATGGAGCCGGCTGAGATCAGTGAAGAAAAACTTGAATATATGCGGAATACTGTATTCCGGGCACTTGATGCCCTGGAAATAGAATATGGTGCTTCACATGTGGAATTAAAGATTGATGATGGAAGTATCAGGATTGTTGAAATTGGGGCAAGAATGGGTGGCGATTTTATAGGAAGTGAGCTGGTTCATATTTCAACGGGGGTGGATTTTGTCAAAGCTGTTATAGATATAGCTATGGGGAATGAGCCGGTTTTGAATAGATCCCGGAAGGAAAAATGTGCGGCTATACATTTTATAACAAAGGATTCGGATGTTGAGTGCTATAAACGGGTTATAAAAGAGCATCCTGAATATCTGGTGGCCTCGGATGTGTCAAATGACAGGGACCACGAAGTTGTGGACAGCTCCAGCAGATATGGGTATTATATAATGCAAGCCGAAAAAAAGGCAGATCTTGAGCCCTATATGCCGCAAATGATGTGAGTTGAGTCCAAATAATAACAAATTGCATGAATCAATAAAAAAATGTAATCACCAAACTTGCAAAAGCATTTGACGGGGTGTAAGATAAGACCATCAAATAACAGATGCGGCGGAAAAGACCAAAGCATAAAATAAAAACTCAAAAAGAAAAGGAGATCAAAAAATGAAAAAGAACAAAGGTTTTTCACTCGTAGAACTCATCATCGTTATCGCCATCATGGCAATCCTGGTTGGTGTTATAGCTCCTCAGCTGATCAGATACATCGAGAAGGCTAACGTATCCAGCGACGTAACTACACTTGATTCCATCCGCAGCGCAGTTACTTACGCAGCTTCCGATCCTGAGTTCGCAACCAGCACCGAGGCTCTTCCCGGAACAGGTACATATTCAAACCTTTCTGGTTCAATCCTTGGTAACATCGCTCACAATACTGTTGATCCTAACGGCTCATTCAAGTCAAAGGACATCAAGGGCGACAGCATCGGTGGTGTAACCGTAGCTATCAACGGTTCTACTTCAAAGGTTGAGGTTTCCTACGGCAGCTTCACAATCGAAGAGAACGGTACTGTTCATACTCCTGCACAGGACTAATAAAAACAGTCTAAGTTAGAAATTTATCAAGGCCGCCGCATCTTAAGGATGCGGCGGTTTTTCTTGCAAGAGGATCTGTTTTGTGCTAAAGTTAAACAGGTCTTGAAAGGATGAAGCAGATATGACAGAAACTCAATCCCGCATTAAACGAACTCTGTATTTTGTGACGGCTGCGGTTTTACCGCTTATAATAGCCAGCTTATGTCTGTATCTGAGAGAGATGCTTCCAGGACAGGAGAATAAGCTTGTATATGGCGATTATATTCACGAATATCTGGCTTTTTTCAGACACTTCTGGGATGCTTTATTACATGGCAAAAGTCTGGAATACAGTTTTTCACTTGGAATAGGATCGCCTACAATGGGGATGTATTCTATCTTTGCTTTCAGTCCGTTCAGTATCATTCCGTATATTATCAAGGATGTTACGCTGGCAGCATATATTTCCCTGATGTGCAAACTATCACTTGCCTCACTAGCGCTTATGTTTTTTTTGACTTATGATCTGAAGTGCAGAAGGGAAACGGGTTTACTCTTTTCTGTTTTTTATTCTTTATCGTCTTATGTGCTGATTTATTATATTAATATTCATTTTTTGGATGTGTTTTATATTTTGCCCTTGCTTATTCATTTTCTCATTAAATTTGTTAAGGAACAGAAATATTTAGGGCTTATCCTACTTTATAGTTTCAGCTTTATCAATAATTTTTTTGAGGGATACTGTGTCGGCTTTTTTTCCTTTGTTTTATATATACTTTTACTCTGGTATATGGGGATACGCGGGAACAGATTAAGGGAAAACATAAAGAAATATATACTGGCTGTGACGATAGCTGTTCTGTTTTCACTGCCCGTAATACTGCCGGCTGTAATGTATGTGATACAGCATATGCCGGACGGTAGTGATTTTTCGGTCATACCGCTCAGAGCTTCCATATATACATTTAATTCCTTATTGTTTGGCAGGAGGATCAGAAGCATATTTGATTCAATGCCGGCAGTTTATTGCGGCTGGCCGTCAATGTTGCTGACTGTATCTTTTTTCGTAGATAAGAATGATATAAAGAAAAAAATGCTGGCGGGAGTTCCGATAATGCTTCTTATAGTCTGCTGTTTCTGGCATCCTGCCTATTATTTCATGCATCTCTGCAATGAGCCGGACAGTTTTCCCTGGCGTTTTTCTTTTCTTTTGATCTTTATGTTTGTATGTACGGCAGCCTATCAGTACGATCATATGGAAAAAAAGCTTTTTTCAAAAGCAAATCTCTTACCCTTGCTTATAGTAGCGATCATAGTGGGAACAGCGTATTATCTTAACCGTGCTGAACTTATCGGTACTGATACTTTGCCTATGTTCCTTTTTATCATTAATATGGGCTTTGTTTTGCTTCATTGCCTGGGTGATAATAAGAGGATAATATTGTATTTTATTGCAATTCCAGAGCTTGTATGTGCCACGTATTTTCAGTTGCCATATTTGAATTCAGATAATGATCAGAATGAGATCAAAGAGGAGTTTAAGAGTATAGATAAGATTTTGGATATAATTGCAGAAGATGAGTCTGAGTTTCACAGGACCTGTGTGTTTTCGGGAATGACACAAAATCAGGCCTTTATGTGTGATTATCCGGGCTTTAATTTTTTCTGCTCGTTTGACAACGGCAGATTGATAGATGCATTAAAACTCCTGGGTTTTGAAGCCAGACCACAGCAATATGATTATTACGGACATACGGAATTTACTAACATGATTTTTGATGTGAAGTATATCGGATCCAATGTGGCAGGAAAACTGGTTGAAGATTCCCCGACACTGCCGCTGGCTTTTACCGTAACAGATGATATAAAAGATATTGAGCTCTCTGATGATCCGTTCAGGAACCATCAGACCCTGGCTGATGCAATGACATTCGAGGATAGTGTACTGTATGATTCCATAGAGGTTGAAATGGGAACAACTGACGGGATGGAACTTGATGTTGATTATGAAAACGAAGAATATACATTCAGAAAGACCGGCGATGGCGGCCTAGGGGTCTGGTATATAAAAGATATTGAAAAGCAGCCGGCATATATGTTTGTTTCAACAGGAGTACGTACAGCCGGAGTTTTCGAACGCGAATATATAATGTCCGGATATCCTGTCAGAGCGGAAAAGCCGGTAGCAATGCCGATCATAAACAGTTTTTTTAAAATAGATAATAAGGATAAACCCGGAGTCGTTCTGAAAATGTATGGAGATATCGGGACGGAAGTGAGTTTTAAGACTACTATAGCTAAATGCATAAATCTAGATGCTGTCGAAAGGATATATGAAGAACTGGCACCGGGTGGGATAAAGATAGACAGTTTCAGAGATGACAGGATTCAGGGCAGGGTTACAGCAGATGAGGAGCATACTGTATTGTTTTCATCAATACCTTATGATATAAACTGGCGTATAAAGATAGACGGAAAAGAATATGAGACTTATGCGGTTTTCAACGGAGCATTTCTGGCCTGTGATATCACTCCGGGGGAACATGAGATAGAGTATATATATAAGGACAGTTCGGTTACTATGGGAATGGCAGCCTTTGCAGTCGGATTTCTGTTGTTGATGATGAGTATATCAAAGGACCATGGAAAGAAGAAAGAGCAGGATCAACTGATCTATGATGCGGTAACCGACTTGAGTGAGGATGAAGGAAAAGAAAACCTTGAAAGCTGACAGTAAAATAAAAGAGCTTTCTTTTTGGGGAGCAGTAGCATTGAGCCCTGTAATTCTGGTTACTATAGGGCTTTATTTGAGAAATATGTTACCGGGACAACAAAAGATGCTGGTTTACGGGGATTATACCTGTGAATATCTCCCTTTTTTCAGACATTTTTGGGATGCGGTAATACATGGACAGAGTCCGGAATACAGTTTTTCAATGGGTATGGGTTCGCCGATGCTGTCGATGTATTCCATATTTGCTTTCAGTCCATTCAGTATTGTACCTTATCTGATAAAAGATGTGACACTTGCCGCATATATTACATGGATGGGGAAAACGGCCTTAACTGCCGCTTTCTTTGCATTTTTTCTTATATATGATCTGAAGAGCAGAAAAGAAACTGCTTTTATCTTTTCGCTTTTTTATTCATTGTCTTCATATATGCTTATCTATTACAATAATATACATTTTATGGACATTCTTTATATATTGCCGCTTCTCATGCATTTCCTTGTAAGCTTTGTAAAAGAGAATAAGACCTTCGGACTTGTCATATGTTATACCTTCAGCTTTATCAATAATTTTTTTGTGGGATATTGTGCCGGATTCTTTTCTTTTCTGATATATATTCTTATGCTATGGTATTTTAATGTAAGGGGCGACAGACTTAAACGGAATATAAAAAATTATTGTTTTGCCGTATTTACTTCTGTCTTACTTGCTATGCCGGTAGTATTACCGGCAGTGATGTTCGTGGTACAGCATATGCCGGATGGCAGTGATTTTTCGGCTATACCGCTTCAATCTATCTCTTATATAGCCAATTCTATGATGTTCGGACGTAAAATATGGGGAATATTTGATTCCATGCCGGCAGCATATTGCGGGTGGCCGGTGACGCTGCTGCTGATCTCCTTTTTTGCGGGTAAAACGGATAAACGTACAAAGCTGTTTGCTGCAATACCTGTAATACTCCTGCTTATCTGCTGTTTATGGCATCCGGCATATATTTTTATGCATTTGTTTAATGAACCGGACAGTTTTCCCTGGCGCTTTTCCTTTTTGCTGATATTTATATCCGTATGTACAGCTGCTTACCAGTATGATCATATGGATAAGAAGCTGCTTAGCAGATCACGGATCATATCGCTCATAATCGTAATTCTGTGCGTCGGAGTAGCATATTTCCTGCATCGCAATGAACTTGTATATAATGATATAATTCCGGCATATATCTTTTGGCTCAATATCGGCTTTGTATTACTCCACTTTCTGGGTGATAATAAGAAAATGCTGCTGTATTCCCTGACTGTTTTGGAACTGACTTTTGCTGTGTATTTTCAGCTTCCGCAGACCCAGGCTGAAGGAAGGGTACAGCAGGATATAAAGGAAGAGGAAGCAAAACTTGATGTACTCACCGCAGACATTAAAAAAAGTGATAATGATTTTTACCGGACCAGTATTTTTGCACCCCGTTCGTTGAATTCCTCTTTATCATGTGATTATAATGGAATGGAATATTTCTGTTCTTTTGATAATACCAGGCTTAATAATGCCTTAAGGCTTCTGGGTCTGCGTGCCAGGGAACAGCAGTATAACAATTTGGGTAATACCGAATTTACCAATATGATCTTTTCGGTGAAGTATAACGGATCGATATATCTGGAAGGGCTATTTGAAAATGATCATGTATTACCGCTGGCTTTCTCGGTGACGGAAGATATTAAGAACATAAAAGTCACGGAAGATCCGTTTGAAACCCAGCAGAATCTGGCAGATGCAATGACCGGAAATGACAGGATGATCTACGAACCTGTCCGTGTCGATGTGAAAACAAGCGGCGGTATAGAAATAGAGAATGATGCGGAAAATGACGGATATACTTTCGTAAAAACTGACGAAGAAGGTATGGGAAGCTGGTATACGGATGATGAAGAAGCTCAGCCGCTATATATGTTCATTGATACAGGAGTCAGATCTTCAGGCATGTTTGACCAGGATAAGATAGTTTCGGGATATCCCGTCACTACCACAACAGCCATGTCGCTCCCGTCAATTTACAGATTTTATAAAAATGATGAAAACTCAGATCCTTCGGTATATCTGCTCATGAGGGGGGATATCGGTTCGAGGGTAACAATAAAGAAAACCATTGTAAGAAGACTTTTAACTGATTCGATACAGGGTATATATGAGGAGCTGGCTCCGCTTGGATTAAAAATCAGGAGTGTCCGAGATAACAGAATACAAGGAAGCGTTACAGCAGATGAGAAACATTCCGTGCTTTTTTCGTCCATTCCTTATGATATTAACTGGCGTATCATGATAGACGGAAAAGAATGTGAGACATACGCAGTATTTAACGGGGCTTTTCTGGCATGTGATATATCCCCGGGAGAACATGAAGTGGAATATATATACAAAGACAGCGCACTGACGATGGGGCTCGGAGCTTTTGCATCAGGTCTGCTGCTTTTGCTTATACAATTAAAAAACAACGGAAAGAAAAAAGAAGGAAGTAATGAAGCGTTGGTTTATGATGATGGAGGCGAAGAGAAGGAATGCTGAAAAAAATCTTTTCGTCTGATGCAGGAAGATATGGTATAATAGCCGGCTTGATCGGAGCGGTCATGTTTTTTTTACTCTTTGGTTATAAGCCGCTTATAGTGACAAATGTTGCTTTCCTATATGATTCAAAAGACAGAGTATTGGCTATGTCCGATACTCCTTATCATCAGTTCGGATTGGACTACTTTCTGAGATCACCCTGGAGCTTTCCGCCCGGAAACAATCCGGATTATCCCTATCCTTATGGCTCTTCTATACTGATAAGCGATTCGCTGCCTCTGTTTGCTTTTATAGCTAAGATTTTTGCCGGAATTCTGCCGGATTACTTTCAGTATTTCGGTATATGGACTCTTTTATGCTTTATACTTCAGGGAACATGCGCAGCCCTGGTTATGAGGAGACTGGGAGTAAAAATGCTGCACGCCATGTGTGCGGTGCCGCTCTTTGTCATCAACGTGCCGCTGCTGTTCCGCTGTTTCCATCATTGTGCCTTGTGCGGACAATGGCTTATACTGCTGGCTGTTTTAGGTTATCTGTATAACGATGGATCAACAGTAAAGAAAAAATGCATTTTTTGGACTGTGCTCTGTGTGCTCAGTGTACTGATACAGGGATATTTTTTGGTAATGTGCGGCGCTATCATGACTGCGGCGTTCATAAATGATGTGATACATGACCGGAAAAAGATAATAGGGGATTCTTTTGTGTTTGTTACTGCGTTGATCTCCTCGGTATTTACGTACTTCCTTTGCGGAGGTTTTCTGGAGGATACGGAGCTGTCAGGAATAATGTTCGGACAGTTTTCCTTTGATCTTTCGTTTCTTCTGGACCCTTATGTTTTTTCTTCTTTCTTTTCGGGAGAACGTAAAGCTGATCTTAATACAGAGCACGATGCATATCTTGGGGTGGGCCTTATACTGCTTTATCTTATATCCATGGCGGTATTGCTGCTTAAGAGAAAAGAGCTGATCGAATATATAAAGAAAAACAGTGCGAAGAAGATAATAATGGCGCTGGTGTGTATTTGCTTTTTTGTGGTGTCGCTGAGTCCCCAGATAAAGTTCTTCGGAAAGACTGTCGTAGATCTGATGCCTGTAATACCCGAAAAGATACTTGCTTATATGTCGATCTTCAGATCAAGCGCGAGGTTTTTCTGGCCGGTCTGGTATATAATGCTGCTGTGCTCCGTAAGGATACTGTCAGGGGCATTTAAGGACCGGAGTACGGCAGTACTTGGACTGATCTTTGTTATATGTGCAGTGATACAGCTTTTTGAACTTCCGGCTTTGACAATAGAGACAAGAGCAGATGAGATAGTGAAGGGATATCCCTCCTCTCTGGAAAATGCTTTCGGAGACTGTTTTAACGAAAAGGCTAAACATGTATCGGTAGTTACTAATCTTCTCGGTAATATGGAAGATGCAAATGTTTTTGCCGTTCATCACGGACTTACAGTCAATCGTGCAAATTTAGGCAGAGGAAAAGGAATGTCGGTAGATGAAGATATAGAAAAACTGGTTAACGGGCAGGCGGATCATGAAACCATCTACCTTTTAAGGCTGGTAGAAGCTGATGATATACCTATAAAGTGGCTTCCGGAGGAATTTGTTCTGTATTATGACAATGAGAAGTATATGTGTTTTTTTGACAGGGCATTGCTTAAATCCGAGCCGGACTGTCAAAAGCTTGAGCTGAACGAATGATATGGTATTGGAGGACAAAGATGATACTATACATCGATCCCGGAACGGGAAGCATGCTGTTTACGGTATTGCTGGGACTGGTAACAACGGTATATTTCTTTCTGCAGAAACTGGTACTGAGGATAAAGGTGTATCTGTCGGGAGGCAGGAAGGGCAAAGTTGATACAAATATGATGCCCTTTGTTATCTTCTCTGATGATAAGAGGTATTGGGAATACTTTAAAGGTGTATGCAGGATATTTGAGGAGAAAGGAAGGGAGCTTGTTTACTGGACCTGTTCCAAGGATGATCCGGCCCTGAATGAAGATTATAAATATGTGAAGACCGAATATATCGGAAATATAAATGCAGCGAGTGTACGGCTCAACAGGATGAAAGCGGGGATATGCCTGTCAACGACGCCGGGACTGGACGTATATCAGTGGAAGCGGTCAAAGGATACCAGATGGTATGTCCATATACTGCATACCGCCGGGGATGCCAGGGTATACAGGATGTTTGGCATGGATTTCTATGACGCGGTGCTGGTGACCGGAGAGCATCAGATAGAGGAGATACGCCAGCTTGAAGAAGTGAGGAAGCAGGCACCCAAAGAAATAAGCGTAGCCGGTGAACCCCATATCGACAATCTCTATGAACGTTTCAAAAATGAAGGAATAAGCGGGAAAAAGGGCTTTACCGTATTGCTTGCGCCTTCGTGGGGAAGCAGCGGGATACTTGCAAGATTCGGAGAAAAGATAATCAGGGCTCTTATAGCTACGGGATACCATATAATCATCAGACCGCATCCCCAGTCCATGCAATCCGAAAAAGAGATGATGGACAGGCTGATGACACAGTTTCCTGATGATGAGCAGATTGAGTGGAATTTTGATAATGATAACTATTCTGCGCTCTGCAGAGCGGATATTATGATCTCGGATTTCTCCGGAGTGATCTGGGATTACATGTTCATCTTTGAACGACCGGTGATCTATGCCGACGTGGAGATAGATGACGGACCTTACGATATCTACTGGGTGAATGACAAACGCTGGCCCATAAAAGTACTGGAAAAGAACGGTATCAGGCTGGAGGAGGAGAAGTTCGGGCAGCTCAAAGAGATCATCGACGAGGCAGTAAATTCCGAAAGTATAAAAAAGACTATTGAAGAGGCAAGGAGCGAGGCCTGGGCCAATCCCGGACATGCAGCGGAAAAGATGGCAGCTTATCTCTTCAGCAAATATGATGAACTGGAGTGTACGGAAACCGCCTGACAATATGAGAGGAGTTTATCGATATGAAAGCCCTTATACTTAATTCCGGAATGGGAACCCGTATGGGAGTGCTTACTTCGGAACATCCGAAGTGTATGACGGAAGTATCCGCGAGAGAGACTATATTGTCCAGACAATTACAGCTTTTGTGTGATGCTGGGATCAGAGAAGTGGTGATGACGACAGGAGCTTTTGATGCTGTATTGGTGAATTATTGCCACAGTCTGGATATGCCTATACATTTTACTTTTGTTAATAATCCGCTTTATAAGGATACTAATTATATATACAGCATCTATTGCGCAAGAGAGCTGCTGGATGATGATATTGTCCTGATGCACGGCGATCTTGTTTTTGAGGCCGAGGTACTTGACAGAGTTGTATCAAGCGAAGTTTCGTGCATGACCGTGTCTTCAACTCTGCCGCTGCCTGAAAAGGATTTCAAGGCACAGATAAAAGACGGTAAAGTAGTCAGAGTCGGTGTTGATATCTTTAATGATGCGGTTGAGGCTCAGCCCTTATATAAACTGATGAGAGCTGACTGGAAGGTATGGCTGGATAAGATAAAAGAGTTTTGCGAAAGCGGAAATACAAAGGTCTACGCGGAAAATGCACTGAACGAATTGGAGGGGGCAGCGAATATCAGCGCTCTTGATGTGGAAGAGCTTTTATGCGCGGAGATCGATGATGCTTCGGATCTGGCAGTGGTCACTAACAAGCTGAAAGAGATAGAGAATCGTCTGGTTTATATGTGTTTTTCCTCTGACATCATACACGGAGGCCATATATCGATAATCAGGAAAGCCTGCAAGCTCGGAAAACTGATGATCGGTGTGCTTTCTGATGAAGCCGTGGCTTCATACAAGCGTCTGCCTCTTGTGCCTGAGTCTGAGCGTAAGATGATGTTTGAGAATCTGTCCGGAGTCCATAAAGTTGTTGAGCAGAAAAGCCTGAGTTACAAGGAGAATATAGAAAAATACAGACCGGCTATAGTTGTTCACGGGGATGACTGGTGCAGCGGTTTTCAGAAACCGATACGAGATGAAGTGGTGGCAGTGCTGGCAGGCTACGGCGGTAAACTCGTAGAGTTTCCCTACAGCAAAGATGATAAATATGCGGATATTGAAGCCCGCACCCGGGCGGATCTGGCTATGCCCGATATACGAAGAGGCAGACTGAAAAGGGTACTGGATGCAAAAGGGCTGATCACAGCTATGGAAGCGCATGACGGCCTGACAGGCCTGATAGTGGAAAATACCGTTGTACATCAGAATGGCGGCGCCCACCAGTTTGATGCGATGTGGGTGAGTTCACTCTGTGATTCCACGGCAAAGGGTAAGCCGGATATAGAGCTGGTGGATATGACCTCACGTTTCCGGACTATAGAGGATATCACGGAAGTAACCACCAAGCCGATTATCTTTGACGGTGATACAGGCGGAAGGACCGAGCATTTCATATATACGGTAAGGAGTCTGGAGCGCCTCGGGGTATCAATGGTGATCATAGAGGATAAGACCGGGCTTAAAAAGAATTCATTATTCGGGACTGAGGTCGAACAGACGCAGGACAGTATAGAGCATTTCTGCAAGAAAATAAAGGCAGGAAAGAGGGCAAGCAGGACAAAGGAATTCATGATCTGCGCCAGGATAGAAAGCCTGATACTGGAGCAGGGAATGGAGGATGCGCTCGCTCGCGCTTTCGCTTATGTTGAAGCGGGAGCCGATGCCATAATGATACACAGCAGGAAGAAAGATCCTTCGGAGATCAAAACGTTTATCAGTAAGTTCAGAGAGCAGGATAAACAGACTCCTTTAGTACTGGTGCCTACTTCATTTAATTCCGTTAAAGAAGAGGAATGGAAGGAACTGGGAGCGAACATCATCATATACGCAAATCAGCTTATGCGGGCGCAGGTACCTGCTATGCAGAAGGCGGCTGAGACGATACTTGAAAACCACAGAGCAGAAGAGTGTGATGCAATGCTGATGCCGTTCAAGGATATAATACGTTTGATACCGGTGGAGGAATGAGATGATAATCACACCGGCAGATAATTATCTCGCATTGGATCAGTGGCTTAGTGATAAGAAAAAGCTATTGCTGGTCTGCGATGATTCCATAAGGTTTCAGAAAAAGCTGAATAAGAAACTGGAAGAAATAAGGATACCCTTTGTATCCTTCTCTGATTTTACGCCCAATCCTCTTTATGAATCCGTGGTAAAAGGAGTAGAGCTGATACGTAAAGAAGAGTGTGACTGTATCATGGCTGTCGGAGGCGGATCAGCTATTGACGTGGCTAAATGTATAAAGAAGTATATGAATATGAGCGGAGATGGTGCTGACGGAAAATGGCTTAAGGAAAACGCGCCATCTTCAGTAATACCCTTTCTGGCTATGCCCACAACTGCAGGGACCGGATCGGAAGCTACAAGATATGCTGTCATATATTACAAAGGCGAGAAACAGAGTATCACTGATGAGGGTTTTATACCGGATACTGTGCTCATGGATCCCGAAGCCCTAAAGACTCTTCCGCTTTATCAGAAAAAGGCAACAATGATGGATGCCCTCTGCCATGCAATTGAATCCTGCTGGTCTGTTAACAGTACGGATGAAAGCAGCGAATATGCATTGAATGCCATAAAGGCGGTCATCAAAAACATGGATGCTTACCTGGAAAATTCTGAAGAGGGAAATAAACAGATGCTTATGGCTGCACATATCGCAGGTAAGGCTATAAACATAAGTCAGACTACCGCAGGACATGCGATGTGTTACAAGATCACTTCCATATTCGGCTGTGCTCACGGGCATGCGGCGGTCCTCTGCGACAGGATACTGTATCCTTGGATGATAAAGAATGACAGACTCTGCATTGACAAAAGGGGAGCCGGTCATTTGAATAAAATGCTTAATGAGATCGGACTGGCGCTTGGCGGTAAGGATGCAGAGGAAGGGGCAGAAATACTTGCCGGGGTTTTTGCAAAACTGGAACTGGAAATACCTGAGGCATCCGGGGAACAGATGGAGGAACTGGTAAAAGGAGTAAATCCGGTAAGGCTTAAGAATCATCCCATACCGCTTGATGAGGAAACGATAAGGCAGCTGTACAGAGAGATTTTGAGGTGAGACATGAATGTAAAAAGATTTGCTGATATATTAGGGGCTGATTTTTATACGGGAGTGCCCGACAGCCAGCTGAAAGCTCTGTGTAATTTTCTGATGGAAAAATACGGTATTGATCCGGAACATCATATAATAGCCGCAAATGAAGGTAACTGCACCGCTATTGCCGCAGGTTACCATCTGGCTACCGGGAAAGTGCCTGTAGTTTATATGCAGAACAGCGGAGAGGGAAATATCATCAATCCCCTTGCCTCACTTCTGAATGAAAAAGTCTACGCCATACCTGTCATATTTATAATAGGCTGGAGGGGAGAACCGGGGATACATGATGAACCCCAGCATATATATCAGGGTGAGGTGACCGTAAAATTATTGGAAGATATGGGTGTAAACAGCTTTATCATCGGAAAAGAAACTGCCGATGAGGAAGTTGCGGCTGCCATGGATGCGTTCAGAAAGGAACTTGATGAGGGAAGGGACGTGGCATTTATCATCCGAAAGGGTGCGCTCAGTGATGCTCCGAAGCCTGAGTATAAGAATGATAATAAGATGCTGCGTGAGGAGATAATAAGACATATAGTTAATGCAGCCGGAGAAGATCCGATAGTTTCGACTACAGGCAAGGCAAGTCGTGAGCTCTTTGAAATAAGAGAAGCAAACGGACAGGAACATAAATATGATTTTCTGACTGTGGGATCTATGGGACACAGTTCCTCCATAGCTCTGGGGGTGGCGATAAATAAACCCGGAAAGCGTATCTGGTGTATAGACGGAGACGGGGCAGCCCTAATGCATATGGGGGCAATGGCAGTGATCGGAGCAAATAAACCGGAGAACCTGATCCATGTTGTTATAAATAACGGCGCTCATGAAACTGTGGGCGGCATGCCGACTGTTGCGGGAAGCATCAATCTGGTGAAAATAGCAGAGGCCTGCGGTTATCCGCATGCAGTCTGCGCAGAGGATTTCGAAACTCTTGATAAGGAACTGGAGAAAGCCCGTAACAGAGCGGAATTAAGCTTTATAGAAGTGAAGTGTGCTATTGGTGCCCGTGAAGATCTGGGAAGACCTACAACTTCGGCAAGTGAAAACAAAGAAAACTTTATGGAGTTTCTGAAGGGGTGAGCTGAAATCATGCGAATAGCGGTCGTATCGGATACCCACGGACAATTGAGGGCGGATATAGCAGAGGAGCTGAAGACTTATGATCTGCTCATGCATGCCGGGGACTTTGATGATGAATATACATATAAGAAGTTGAGCGGCGGTATCGGCGCGTTTCTCGGAGTGAAGGGTAACTGCGACTGGTTTGCATACGGACCTGCACTTCCGCTAAGCAGAAAGGTGGAGCTTAACGGGGCTGTTGTGTTTATGACCCACAGACCCGGAGATGTGGGAAGGTATTTGAACGGTGAGGCCGATATAGTGATACACGGGCATACCCATGAGAGACGGGAGGAATACAGAAACGGCGTATTGTATCTGAACCCGGGAAGCTTAAGTCAGCCCAGGGACGGCAGGCCGGGATACTGTATTCTGGATATCCATGACGGCAGCTACAGTGTGGAATGGCGGGATCTGAACGGGAAAAAGCCGGAAGCTACTGCAGTACAGCCGGATGCGGAAATGATAAAGAAGATAATGAAGTATACTGACAGGGGCATGACAATTGGGCTGATCTCTGATAAACTGAAGTTGCCTTATGAGACAGTGGAGAAGGCAGTAAGAATGTACCTGACGCACCCGGGAGTGGGGGTGGAAGGGATTATTGAGAGGATGGGGAAGCCCCGGTAGAGTGATGGATAAGAGTAAGGTAATAAGGTATATATGCAGGATCGCGGCACCGCTGATGATGGCGGTGATCTTTTATTTTTCATCAAGACCGGGGCCGGATTCGGATGTGGACAGCATGACCATAGGAAGGTTGATCGGTGAAATGGTGATGCCGGGCTTTGACGATATGGATATGCAGGCACAGCTGGAGTTTGTGATCGGCATAAACAAGGCGGTCAGAAAGACTGCGCATTTTACGGAGTATGCCATTCTGGCAATGCTTTTAACCGGCGCATTTGATGCTGATGACAAGAAAAAAAGAAAGATATTTGCACAGGCGGTGATAGTGGCGGCTCTCTATGCTGCAGGTGATGAGTTTCACCAGACTTTTGTTCCCGGCAGGTCGGGAAAAATCGGCGATGTGCTGATAGACAGCGCGGGAGCAATCTGCGGCTCCGGGCTTGTCCTTGCTTTACGCAGACGAAGAATAGTGATAGAATAAATCGATTATGGATAAAAAAAGAAAAAACATACTTATACTTCTTGTGTTATCTCTGGCTATACTGACAGTGATTATTTTTTTCATACCAAGAAATGAAGTGGATCAGACTGATGATGCGGCTGATGAAATAAAGGCTTATGTGGGAGACAGGGATATCCCGGCACCGACAGGAGAAGAGGAAGAAGAGATAAGGCTGTCAAAACGGGATGAAAATGCGCCGGAACCTGAGATTATCATCACACCGACGCCTACGCCCACGCCGGAACCGGTACCGACGGAAAAACCTAAAAAGAAGAAAAAAAAGAAAGCCACGCCCACACCGGAACCCACTGCTACACCTTTTCCCGAGATGATAAGGGTGGAAGTAGACGATTCCGTATTGTGCCGCAATATGATCGTGGATCTGGATTATGCATCTGATGTGGATGATGTGGCTGCAGTCCGTATTGCAGCTCAGATGCACCGCTTCAGGCGTATAGAGCTTAAAGCCATGATGCTTTCCGTACCCTTTGAAGATGCGGCAAAGGCGCTTCACGGACAGCTTCGTTATGAAGGCTTCAGGAGCATGCCCATAGGTGTGTCCGGCCCCTCAGCCGGAGTAACGAGTCCTTTTTGGAGTGATTTCATTGATAAGTATTATGCTGATGACGGCTTTGATAAAAGGGACAGTGTGGAACTGTATAAAGAGATACTCCGTGACTGTGCTGCAAAGAATGAAAAGATCAGGATAGTGACTACAGGCTTCCTGGTCAATATTGAAAAGCTGTTAAGAGATAGCGAAGGCTACAGTCTGGTAGATAAGTGCGTGGAAGACATATGGATAACCGGAGGCTCATATCCGGAGCCGGGAATGGATTATAACTTTTATATTTCCGAAGAAACACGCAAAGCCGCCAAGTATGTATTCGAAAATGCTCCCGTGGAACTGGTGTATTCGGTAGGGCAGATGGCTTCCGATGGTGCAGGAAAGAATATACTCTGCGGAGGAACCTTATACGGCATTGACTCCTCCGATATCGATCCCATAAGGGTTGCGTACAAGGCCTATGAGGCGTATGGCGGAGCAGATCTGTCAAAGGGACATATGTCCTGGGATCCGCTGTGTGTCTGGGCGGCATCACTTACAAACAGTGAGACCCAGACAAGGATAGTCGGGGTGAACGGAAGCTTTGATGATGTGGGGCGAAACAGCTTTGTGGCTGCAAATAATCCCTTAAGGGGAGTGTTGGAAAAGACAAGTCTGGACGGGAGCTGGTACAGCGGGCAGCTGGATTACTATATCAATATGGGGTATCATTATCCGGATGATTGGTATGAGTGAGGAGGGGAGAAGCCTTATTTGACGGAGAAATACAGAATGTGGTATTATAAAGAGTCTTAAACAAAGAGAGGAATGCCATGGATACGAAACTGATACACACACCTGAGGGTGTCAGAGATATATACGGAGAAGAGCTTAAGGCCAAGAAGGAGCTTATAGCAAGGATACGCGGGGTATTTGACGAGTACGGATACAGTGAGATACAGACCCCGGTATTCGAGTATTTTGATGTGTTTTCCAATGAAGTGGGAACCACTCCTTCGAGGGATCTCTTTAAGTTTTTTGATAAAGAGGGAAATACCCTGGTGCTCAGACCTGACTTTACACCTTCTGTTGCCAGATGCGCCGTTAAATACTTCCTTGAAGACAAAGAAGCCGGTCCTTTAAAGCTCTGCTATGAGGGCAATGTTTTTACCAATACCTCAGAGCTTAAAGGTCTGTTAAAGGAGACCACCCAGACCGGCGCCGAACTTATCGGTGATGACAGTCCCGAAGCCGATGCACAGATACTGATAATGGTGATCAAAGCATTGAAGGCTGCCGGACTTGACAGCTTCACCGTGAGCACGGGTGAGATAGGTTTCTTCAAAGGCATATGCGAGGCTGCGGGACTTGATGACGAAACCGTAAAGAAATTAAGGGACCTGATCTCTTTAAAGAACTATTATGCGGCGGCAGCGCTGCTTAAGGAAAACGGCGGCGGTGACAGGGATACGGAACTGCTGCTTAAGAACGGAGATGTGTGTACCATTGACGATCTGCGCGCAGCAAAGGAGAAGCTTGGAAATAAACGATCCGCTGATGCCCTTGAACGTCTTGAAAAAGTATATGCCCTAGTTGAAAAGGAAGGCCTAGAAAGCTATCTTTCCTTTGACCTTGGACTGCTTTCGAAATTTAATTACTACACCGGTATGCTCTTTAAGGCTTATACCTACGGAGCCGGTGATGCCATAGCAAAGGGTGGCCGCTACGACGGTCTGCTCAAGCATTTCGGACACCACGCCCCTGCGGTGGGGTGTGTATTTCTTGTTGATGATATTTTATTTAAACTGAGAAGATAGAGGTACTGATTTTGAACGAAGATAAATACCTGACATTTGCGCTGACAAAGGGAAGGCTGGCTGATAAAACACTGGCGCTTCTTAATACCGCAGGGATCAACTGCAGTGAGATGGAGGACAAGAACAGCCGTAAGCTGATATTCGTCAACGAGGAGCTGAAAGTAAGGTTTTTCCTTGCAAAAGGGCCTGATGTTCCCACCTATGTGGAATACGGAGTTGCCGATATAGGCGTGACCGGACTGGACACCATACTGGAGGAAGGACGAAGAGCTTTCGAAGTACTGGATCTGGGTTTCGGCAAATGCCGCATGTGTGTATGCGGACCGGCTTCGGCAAGAGATCTGTTACAGCACCATGAACGTATAAGGGTGGCCAGCAAATATCCCAACATCGCAAGGGATTATTTCCATAACCAGAAATTCCAGACAGTCGATATCATCAAACTTAACGGGTCGGTGGAACTGGGACCGATAGTAGGTTTATCCGATGTGATCGTTGATATTGTTGAGACCGGATCGACCCTGAGGGAGAACGGACTGGAAGTACTGGAAGAAATTTGTCCGCTGTCAGCAAGGATGATAGTAAATCAGGTGAGCATGAGACTTAAGAATGAAAGGATACGGGAACTGATTCATTCCCTGGAGGGACAGTTATGAATATAATAAAGTTAAATGCCGAAAACGGCAGGGAGCTGAAAGAGACGCTGAAAAAGCGGCAGACCAACAGCTTCCCGGAAATAGAGAAAAAAGTTGCGGCTATAATCGAAAATGTCATCGCAAAAGGTGATGAAGCTCTCTTTGAGTATTCAAGGACTTTTGATCACTACGAACTGAGCAAAGACAATATCCGGGTAAGTGATGAAGAGGTAAAGGCTGCGGTGGATGCGGTTGATAAAGACTTCCTCGAAGTGCTGAAGAAGGCTGCTGCTAACATCCGCGCGTTTCACGAGAAACAGAAACGTTTAAGCTGGATCGATACCCAGGCTGACGGTACCATACTGGGCCAGAAGTTCACGCCGCTTGAGATAGTCGGAGTATATGTGCCCGGCGGAAAGGCTGCATATCCCTCATCACTGCTGATGAGTGTTGTAACTGCCAAGGTGGCAGGAGTGGAGCGCATAATAATGATGACGCCCCCGGGACAGACCGGTGAGATCAGCAAAGAAACCCTTGCTGCAGCTTATGTGGCAGGAGTTGATGAGATATACAGGGTGGGAGGCGCCCAAGCTATAGCTGCAATGGCTTACGGTACGGAATTGATACCCAAGGTTCACAAGATCTGCGGACCCGGAAATATTTTCGTAGCAATGGCTAAAAAAGCCGTATACGGACAGGTCAGCATTGACTCTGTGGCAGGACCTTCGGAAATACTGGTGCTTGCCGATGAAACAGCTAATGCCAGATTTGTGGCGGCAGACCTGCTCTCACAGGCTGAGCATGATGAGATGGCAAGCGCGATACTTGTGACGACCTCACAGAAACTTGCTGAGGATGTGAAGGCTGAGATAGAAGGCATGGTACCTACGCTGCCCAGAAAAGAGATAATACAGAAGTCACTTGATGATTTCGGTTTCCTCTTTGTAGCTGACAATATGGATGATGCCATAGCGGCTGTAAATGATATAGCAAGTGAACACCTGGAGATAATAACAAAGGATCCTTACGCAGATATGACTAAGGTTAAAAATGCCGGTGCCATATTCCTGGGAACCTGGTCTTCGGAACCGCTGGGTGACTATTTTGCGGGACCTAATCACATACTTCCTACTAACGGAACGGCGAAGTTCTTCTCGCCACTCAATGTGGATGATTTCGTGAAGAAGACCAGCATCATCTCCTATTCAAGAGAAGCGCTGAAGCGGGATGCGGAAGACATCATGCTGTTTGCAAATAAAGAAGGGCTGCAGGCTCACGCGAATTCGATAAGAGTTAGATTTGAATAAAGGGGGGAAGCCTTAAAAAAGGAGACAGATATGAGAAAAGCGGAAGTAAAGAGGACTACTAAGGAAACGGATATAGAGCTTAAGCTTGATCTGGACGGCAGGGGCGTAAGCGTGATCGATACGGGCATTGGTTTCTTTGATCATATGCTCAGCGGCTTTACAAAGCACGGTTTCTTTGATATGACGCTCAAGTGCAAAGGCGATCTGAACGTGGACGGTCATCATACCGTTGAAGACTGCGGCATAGTGCTGGGAGAAGCGCTTAAACAGGCAGTCGGAGACAAGGCGGGCATGGTAAGGTACGGATACTTTATACTGCCGATGGATGATGCGCTGGTACTCTGTGCGGTTGATTTCTGCGGCAGGCCCTATTTTAATTATGATCTCAAGTTTGATACGGAATTCTGCGGTGATTATGCAACGGAACTTACCAAAGAATTCTTCTATGCGGTAAGTTATTCCGCAGGCATCAATCTGCACATAAAACAGTTGGACGGTGTTAATTCACACCACATAACAGAGGCCGCTTTCAAAGCTTTCGGCAAGGCAGTGGACATGGCTACGAGAATGGATGAAAGAGTCAGCGGAGTGCTCAGCACCAAGGGGAGTCTGTAATGGGAAGAAAGAGTTTATTTGCGGCAATATATCTGTATAAGGGCTGTGCGGTAAAGAGCAGGATAGACAGGAACGTGATAAGCAACAAGCCCGAAGAACTGGCTGCTTCTTATTCGGATCACTGCGCTGACGGCATGATAGTATTTGATCTTTCGGAAAATGACGAGGATCATGACAAGGCCATAGGAGTGCTCAAAAAGATAGTAGCCGCTTCCGAAGCGCCGGTATGGGGCTGCGGAAATATAAAGCGCTTCGAAGATGTAAAGAAGATACTTTATACAGGCTGTGCCAAAGCAGTGCTCAACTACGGTAAGGACAGCAATGTGGAACTGACTGCCGAGGTATCAAAGCGTTTCGGTAAGGAGAAGATAGCCGCTTCAGTAGCGGAGCTTAAGGAAGCGGAAGAACACTCGGGCGTGATAGAAGAATATGTGAGCTCGCTGGTGCTCGTTAATGAACGGGATGAATATGATGCCGCGCTGTTGAAGACCATGCTTTCTTCTTCCGTAGCCACTCCGATGATGGTACCGATGCCTGACGGAGTGCCGGCACAGATAGCAGCCGTGCTGTCAAAAGACAGGGTAGAGGGTGTATTCGGGCCTGTGGTCAATTCCAATGCGGACCAGATCAATACGATCAAGGCATTCTGTTCCGAGAGCGGCATAGATGTAGCGGGCTTTGATGCGAAACTTAAGTTTGAAGAATTAAAGACCAACAGTGACGGTCTGGTGCCCGTGATAGTACAGGATTACAGGAACAAGGAAGTACTGATGCTTGCCTACATGAATGAAGAGGCTTTTAACAATACGATACGGACCGGCCGCATGACTTATTATTCAAGGAGCAGGAAGGAACAATGGCTTAAAGGAGAGACCAGCGGACATTTCCAGTATGTGAAAGCGCTCTATGCGGACTGTGATAAAGATACGATCCTTGCAAAGGTATCCCAGGTAGGCGCGGCCTGCCATACGGGTTCCCGCAGCTGTTTCTTTAATGAGATAATCAAAAAAGAGTATCAGGATACGGATCCTTCAAAGGTGTTCCAGGATGTATACGAGGTGATACTGGACAGAAAGGCCAATCCCAAGGAAGGTTCGTATACCAATTATCTCTTTGACAAAGGCATAGACAAGATACTGAAAAAAGTCGGAGAGGAATGTACGGAGATAGTAATAGCTGCCAAGAATCCGGATAAGGAAGAGATAAAATACGAGATATCGGATTTCCTTTATCATGTGATGGTGCTGATGGCTGAAAAGGGCGTGACCTGGGAAGACATAACAAGAGAGCTGGCGAGCAGGTAAAATATGGATGTGAGCGAAAGAAAAACGGCTTTGTCCCATGAGATACTGATGAAGGCGGAAAAACCCGCGAGATATACCGGCGGGGAGCTTAACACTGTGATAAAAGAGGCGGATCGTGTAAAGGTCCGCTTCTGTTTATGCTTTCCGGATGTATATGAGATAGGCATGTCACATCTGGGACTGCAGATACTCTACGGACTCATGAATTCATATGAGGATGTATGGTGCGAGAGGCTGTTCTCACCCTGGACCGATATGGACAGGATCATGAGGGATGAGAAGATAGAACTCTTTGCCCTTGAAAGTCAGGAGCCTGTAAAAGACTTTGATTTTCTGGGCTTTACTCTCCAGTATGAGATGTGCTATGCGAACATACTGCAGATACTGGAACTGTCCGGACTGAAATTCCTTGCAAAAGACAGAAAGGAAGATGATCCGATAGTCATAGGCGGCGGTCCCTGTACCTATAATCCGGAACCGCTGGCGGATTTCTTTGATATCTTTTACATAGGTGAAGGCGAGACAAAGTACAGGGAGCTCTTTGATCTGTATGAGTCATCTTCATCCAAAGCTGAATTCTTAAGAAATGCTTCGCATATAGAGGGCATGTATGTTCCCTCGCTTTATGAAGTCGATTATAACGATGACGGAACGCTGAAATATATGCGGCCTAAATATGAAGATGTGCCCGTAAAAGTGCGTAAGACAATCGTTAATGATCTGAATGAATGTTTTTATCCGGAAAAGCCGGTAGTGCCGTTTATCCGCGCTGCCCAGGACAGAGCCGTGCTGGAAGTGATGCGCGGCTGTATAAGAGGCTGCAGGTTCTGCCAGGCAGGACAGATATACAAACCTGTTCGGGAGAGAAGCGTTGAGACTCTGAAAAAATATGCGGATGCCATACTTGCTAACACGGGCTACGAAGAGATATCCTTAAGCTCGCTGAGTACCAGTGATTATACGGGCTTGCAGGAATTGCTGGAATATCTTATAGATGAGTGTAACAGGAAAAAGATAAACATATCACTGCCGTCCCTTCGTATTGATGCTTTTTCTCTTGATGTGATGAATAAGGTGCAGGACGTTAAAAAGAACAGCCTGACCTTTGCTCCGGAGGCGGGAAGCCAGCGGATGCGAAATGTCATCAATAAGGGCCTGACCGAAGAAGATATACTGAGAGGTTCAAAGATGGCCTTTGAAGGCGGATGGAATAAGGTGAAGCTGTACTTTATGCTGGGACTGCCTTTTGAGGAAAAAGAGGATATTGCAGCCATAGGTGAGCTTTGTGAGAAGATAACGGAACTTTACTTTGATACGGTGCCCAAGGAAAAAAGACAGGGAAGAGTAGAAGTAAGCGCCAGTTCTTCTTTCTTCGTACCCAAGCCTTTTACGGCTTTCCAGTATGCGCCGATGGATACAATGGAGAGTTTCCTGGAAAAAGCGTCTTTCTGCAAAAAGAATGTAAGGAGCATGCACAATCAGAAGAGCATACGCTACCAGTATCATGACGCTAAGACTACGATAATTGAGGGAATATTCGCCAGAGGGGACCGCAGGCTTTCGGCGGCTATAATAAATGCATATAAGGCAGGAGCGCTGTACGATGCATGGACCGAGAGTTTCTCTTATGAACGATGGATGAAAGCTTTTGAAGATGCAGGTATAGCTTACGGGAATTATATTTTCAGGGAAAGAACCGAAGATGAGCTGTTCCCCTGGGATTTCATAGACTGCGGCGTTAGCAAGAAGTGGTTTTATAAAGAATGGCAAAATGCAAAAGAGGGCAAAGTCACGCAGAACTGCCGGGCGGGCTGCAGCGGCTGCGGCTGCGGGACTTTCCAATGCGGCATATGTGTTTCGAGGTAAAAGGATGGCTGTTGCGAGGATCAAATTTTCAAGGCTTGGGCCGGTAAGATATCTCGGACATCTGGATATGCTCAGATATTTCCAGAAGGCTGTGATGCGTTCCGGTATCAGTGCAAAATACTCCGAAGGCTTTCACCCCCATCAGCTGATGAGTTTTGCTTATCCGCTGGGAGTTGGCATGGAAACAAAAGGGGATTACTTCGATCTGGAGATAACGGGCGCCGAGAGCGGCGATGAGATAAGAGATAGGATGAACGCAGTAATGAACGAAGGCATGAAGGTGGTAGAAGCCGCCATAATGCCTGAGGGAGAGCCGGCGGCCATGGCAGCCGTTGCCGCAGCTGATTATCTTGTGGAATATGAAAGCGGTAAGGACACGGATATGGCTTTTCTTATCGGGGAACTGATGAAGCAGGATGAAGTATTCATCAATGAAGGGGAAGAAGAAGCGGAGCATAAAGGCGGAAAGAAAAAGAAAGCGCCAAAGGATATAAGACCCGGCATCCTCGAAATGCGGATGACAGAAGACGGGATATTTATGAAGCTGAAGAGCGGCAGCGCCATGAACGTCAGACCTGCGGATGTTTTTGAAAGACTCTTAAAGTTTAGTCCGGATCAGACTGCACTGAAGGCAAGCAGACTGATAAGGCTGGAGATATATAAAGAGAAGGACAATACGCTCTGTCCTTTGATCGGATAAAGAAATGAACACAAAGGAAAAGTGCGGTGAAGCCAAGACGGCTTTAAAACGTGTCATAGCAAAAAGGATAGAATATAAAGACGGTGTATACCGTCTTTTTCTGCTGATGGAAGATAAAAGGATAAAGAGTTTCCTGTTTGAAAAAGAAGGCGGTCTTAAGACCGGTGATATCTATCTTGGCAGGGCAGTGGATCATGCGAAAAATATAAATGCCCTTTATCTTGATATAGGCCGTGATGAAAAAGTATATATGCAGAGCGAAGATGGCAGGGCCGACCGGAAGCTGCGGCTCTTACGTGTGGTTTCTCTGCCCCACGGGAACAAGCTTGCAAGGGTGTCAGAAAAACTTAAGTTATCTGCTGAAGAAGAAACGGCAATTCGGGATAAAGCGGAGCATATGCCGGGCTGCGGGCTTTTAAAAAGCGGTGTGGATATGATAGCAGAGAGTCTTGATTTTCTTGGGGAGGGGACGGATGGCCGCTGGCTGACCGAAGACAGTGTTCTGTATGAAGAAGCTGTCGGGATCGTGAAGGACAGAGGACTTAAGAATGTGAGCCCTGAATTATATGCAGATAAAGACGTATCCCTTGATCTTCTGTTTGATGTCAGGAAAAGGCTTTCGGATATAACGGCTGACAGGGTATATCTTCCGTCGGGAGGGGAGATAGTAATATCTCCGACCGAAGCTATGTATGTTGTGGATGTTAATACTTTCAAGATGACTTCAGGTAAGGACAGGGAGCAGACCTTTCTGAAGACCAATCTTGAAGCTGCAGAGGTACTGGCCTGGCAGATAGCTGCAAGAAATATGGCCGGCATTATAATAGTTGATATGATCAACATGAAAGCTGATGAAAATGTCACGATTTTGCTTGAAAAGATGAAAGAGTATCTGAAAGGGACAAATCCGCAGGCACAGGTCGCGGATGTTACAAAATTAGGGCTTATAGAGATCACAAGAAAGAGAAAAGGACTGAGCATTTATGAGATCAGACATATTCTTGATAGTACTATTTTGATCTGATTGCAGAAAAAGCACCTCTGTATGACATGGTTTATGGCATTATATGTGTGAGATTGGGAAATTGGGCATTTTGAAGGAAAAACAGGCTTGTATTAGCCTATTTTTTGTGTATACTTTATAATTACCAAAGAAAGAGAGAAGGATTCCCCGGGCTTCGCCCTCGGAATAAAGGAAGAGGAAAGCTCTCGGAATCAAATAATAATGGGAGGATCAGTTTATGGCAGTTCAGGTATTTCAATGTAACTGGGGAAGCAGTTTAAAGAGTTTCCTTTCGGCTAAGAGCCAGGAAAAGCTTTTTCTGCAGATCGATGACAGCAAACCCGGTGAGGTAAAGGTACTCGGTAAAGCTTATATCTGTAATGAAGAAGGCAAGAACGAGTATATCTCACAGTATGACTATCCCGCAAAGGATATCAGAGACGTAAAGAAGGGTGAATTCCAGGGCTCTGATGCGCTGATCATCGTTACAAAGCTTCAGACACTCTACGGAGCAAAGAAGACACAGACTATCCTTCCCGGTCTTAAGGATATGGATAAGGCTATGGAACTGGTAAGTCAGGTGGCAAAGGACGCCGGCGGAATGGGCGGCGATACAAAGGGACCCGGCCCTGCAGCAACACCTGCAGCACCTCCTGTACCTCCTACACCTGCAGCACCCGCAGCGCCTGCACCTACAGCACCGGCAGCTCCTGCAAAGCCGACACCGAAGCCTGCGGCTCCTACACCTTCGGCACCGGTTCCGGCACCTGCACCCGCACCGGCTCCGGCACCTACATCAAAGACACCTGTAGTGCCCGAGTATACACCTTCCCAGACACCCGTCGCACCCGCAAAGCCTGCTGATACACCGGCACCGGCAAAGAAGAACGAGTCCTATGAAGAGAAGCTCAGGAAACTGGATATACTCCACGGTTCGGGAATGTGTACCGATGAGGAGTACAAAGAGAAGAAGCTCAAACTTATCTGCGATGAGAAGGGCATGAGCAAATTCTACGAGAGCATCCAGAAGATATTCGTTGCCAAGAAGGCAGGCCTCTTAAGCGATGCAGAGTTTGAAGATAATAAGAAGAAGATCGTTGACGAGTGCTTCGATCCTACAGTGACCGATCTGGAGACTTTCCGTGAGAATTCATCCAGACTGCCCATAATAGTCATGAGCGAGCTGATCACTCCGGCTGAGTACGAGTCAAAGAAGACCAAGCTCCTTGAAAGTGTTGCATACAACGAGATGGATTCCAATGATGTATTTGCTCTTAAACTGCAGAAGATACCCATCCTTGTTGACGCAGAGATAGTTCCTTCGGAAGAGTTTGAAGCAGATAAGAAAGAACTCAAGAAAGTACTTGATCCTTCCGCTACAGACAGCCTTGAACTGCTTGACATGAAGCTCTCCAGATGGCCGGCAATGGTAGCTGCAGGAGCTGCATCGGATGCTGAATTCAAAGAGAAACAGCAGAAATATGTGGGCGAAGTAATGTCGATCCCTTCAAGTGATGAGAAGCACTACAAGGATAAGGTTGACAGAGTCATACAGCTGAAGAACAGACTGTGGCTGAACGAGATGGATTTCCACGGCAAGAAGGTAGAGATACTCAAGGAAGTATCCGGTATACAGGACTTCATCTTAAGAACAAAGCTTTACATGGCATCAAGGGATTGCGGCCTGATCGAGCCCGAAGAGTACCAGCAGAAAGAAGATGCGCTTATCGCTGATATCTTTGCCCCTTACTCCAGCATGGAAGAGTTCCAGGAGAAGGTAGGAATGCTGATGAAGCTCAACGAGGCAGGCATCATCTCCAGCGAGAAATTCGAAAACCTCAAAGGCAAGCTGATGAGCGATCTGTAAAACAAATCAAAAGCATGTTGAAAACCCCGGCAGAAATGCCGGGGTTTTATTGTGCCCCTCATCAGTCATCCTCCGGATGACAGCTTCTCCCCGGAGGGGAGAAGCCTTGTTATGTAATCTTGACAGTTATTGTACTGTTTCCTACAATCACATGGTAAGAGGGTTTACTATGCCCTTTTGGGCAATAAAGAGAGAAGATATTTATATGTGGGAGATACATTAAAATGAGAAGACTGATCATTCTGGCTTGCGGAGTATTGTTTTTCCTGTTGTCGGCAAAAGCATATGCAGCTCCGAAAGTAATGTATGACGGAGGTATTTTTGATCCGCAGTATTATGCCGACACAAATCCGGATGTTAAGGCAGCTTACGGATATAATGAATGGCTGTTGTATACCCATTATAAAAATTTCGGAAAGAATGAGGGGCGCCTTCCTTATGATCCGGCAGGGCTTCAGGCTCAGCAGCAAACGGTAACAGTGACAACTAACGGCTTTGACGCAGCATATTATGCTGCCAATAATCCCGATGTGGTCATGGTCTTCGGTAATGATCCGGCGGCGCTTTACAGACATTATCTTAATTACGGCATCAGAGAAGGACGTAAGGCAGCTCCGGGCGCAAGTGTTGTAAATACTCAGCCTGCCCCGCAGCCTGTTGTAACACCGGCGGAAATAAAGCC
>JAEEGL011284080.1_pt1 | contig 39938 bp, 40 predicted proteins | sample 9134231 | NCBI WGS metagenome assembly JAEEGL01 (sample SAMN16246548, study PRJNA631951) | gut metagenome | biome: gut microbiome; feature: rumen; material: fiber-attached | host: Bos | place: Iran: Karaj | collected 2018-10
TATGGACAAAGCATTGCGACCTGCCTTAATGAAAGTTGGCGAAGATGATGATATTTTACCAGTGCGCGGTCCGAGGCGTTTTATAAATGATAATTATGAATATACTTTTAATGTCGATGGCGATCTGGAACACTTTGATGGTGTTGAAGAAATACGAAAAGACGGAGTGTTGATTTATAGGCTTCGCTGTACTGGCGGAAAGATAATCTAAGTTTAGGGTATTAACAGGAATTTATAGGGGTAAAACGGTAGTTTTGCCCATTTTTCTTGCAAAAGAATAACATAAAATAGTAGCCCAAAACCTGCAAGGTACTTAACAGAAATTTGCCAACAAAAAATCGGTCAAAATGCCGACTCATATAAAATCTGGTAGGGGGCGAATTGGGCAGGCTTTAACAATCTACAAAGAAGAGAATAGAGCCAGATGGTTCGAATACTATAAAAAGAAGTTCCTGCGGTAGGAGCATACTGCCCCGTGCAAGAACTTCATTACTTGTAATTTTATCAAACTAGTGATTTAATGTCAATAATTTGACCGCGTTTTGTAATAAGAATGAGCTTGCCAATCTGCTTCTGTTCTTTAACCTTTCTAGTTAGAAAGTCTATCGTCGATACCGATAACTAGGGGAGAATTGGATGGATATTGACAGACTACAGAATGGAATTACGAAGTCTCTTTAGTAATTCTCTCCATGCATCGTAATAATAATCATAATCTGTAAGATACTTTCCAGCCTCATTTATTTGTACCCATTTAAGTCGTTCAACCTCTTCTTCCTGGGGTTTAAGCTCATAGTTCAGTGGCTTCGCTATGAACAATAGGATATTCTTGTAAACCGTGCCGCCATGCCTGAAATGTCCAGTCTTGATTGGCACAATATCACTAATTTCAACATCTAATCCGGTTTCTTCTTTTGTTTCTCGAATTGCGGTTTCTGTATCAGTTTCGCCGTTTTCTTGGTGACCCTTTGGAAATGACCAAAAAAGTTCTCCGTCATTATCTTTTGCGCTAATCAAGAGTACTTGATTATCTTTCAAGACGATACATCCACAGGTTTTTTCGGTTTTCATGCCATATATTATATCATCACATGCAAAGACTAGATTGTTCAGAGTATTAACAGGATATAAGGAAGAACTGTGTCAAAAGATGGTATTATACTATACATGAGTAATACCATTTCTACTTATGATGTTTATGGGAAAGAATATATGATTGCGAAAGGTGATTTAAAGCTCTCAGTTCACGTTTATGGGTTGGCTGTAAAGGATGGAAAAATCTTAATCTCTCCACAATATGATGGGTACGATTTTCCAGGTGGCACAGCGAATAAAGGCGAAACTCATCTCGAAACTTTAAAACGTGAGTTTAAAGAGGAGACTGGCTATGATGTTCGTCCAGTAAAATTACTTGATATCTTTACTTCCTTCTTCCACCATTCTAAACGTAATCTCGACTATCAAAGTTATTTAATCTTCTATCAAGTAGATATTATAGGTGGGGAATTATCAGATAAAGGTTTTGATGATGACGAAAAACAATATGCGAAAAAAGCTAAGTGGGTCCCAGTAGCCGAACTAGCCAAAATGCGTCATGCCTGTAGCTTGGACATTTATGAAGACCTGCTTAAAAGCCTTAATATTAACTTAAATGTTTAGGGTATTAACAGGCATTTTAACAGGGGTAAAATGACAGATTTTGCCCCATTTTTCGTGCAAAATCGGTACAAAAAAGTGCCCTAGAACCTGCTAGGTACTTAACAGATATTTGCTACTAAAAAATCGGCGAATTTGCCGATTCGTATAAATTCTGGTGGGGGTACTTGGACTAGACTTTTGCTGAAGTAAAAGTCTTCCTTTCTGCGTCACTCGAAATTAGAAGAGCGAGCTCTTCTAATTTACTCGTTTCCTTGAAAGGGCGAACTTCGTTCTCGTCCAAGTCCACATTATAGAAATCAAAAAAGACCTAAAGGTCTTTTTGATTTCTATGGTGGGGGTACTTGGACTCGAACCAAGGACACTGCGTGTATAAGACGCATGCTCTGACCAACTGAGCTATACCCCCGCTGTTTCCATATTATATCATACTTCGGATTAGATGATATAATATTGGTATGGTAAGCGTGAACGGGATGAGAACGCGGATACGGCGATTTGATTACAAAATGCGGCACGATTATTTTTCTGTGGAAAATGTGTTTTTGTTCGCATCGATTGTGTTATGTCTGGTTTTGACGTATCAGTCGGTTGTGGCAATGTCGAGAAACTGGGAGTTGTCTGAAAAGCTTAGAGCGGAAAGAAAAGAGTTGGAACTTTTAACCGTAGAAACGGAAGCTAGTGAACTAGAAAATGAGTATTTTAAATCTGATGAGTATCAGGAGCTTTTGGCAAGAAGGAATTTGGATAAACTTTTTCCAGGCGAGAAGATGGTGGTTTTGCCGGAGAATTCAGCGGAGGCGATGAATAAATATAAGACCACCTCCTCAGCAAAAAAGGAAAAGGGATATTCGAATTTTGAAAAATGGATGATGTATTTATTCCCGAGCTATTGAATAATTTGACAGTATTTGTGTTATAATGATTAGCATGAGCAGGTTGAAGAGAGGGTTTACATTAATCGAGGTTTCGATTTTTTTGGCGGTGACTGGATTATTGTTTATCGGTATTACTGTGGGGGTGCAAAACTCTATTTTTCATCAGAGATATAATGATGCGGTGCAAAGCTTTGCGGACTTTTTGCGAGGTGTTTATGATGGGGTGTTAAACGTGCAGGGGTTTGGGGGCGGCAGGAGCGAAGACACGGTAGTGTATGGCAAGATGATAGTTTTTGATAGCCAGGGTGACGATAGTGATGGCGGAGATAGCGGGAGTGGTGAGAGTAACGGATGTTTGAAACATTTGAAGGAGGCCGGTTTGGAGACGAAGCAAGGTTTTTGTGTTTATACGTTGGTGGGTCAAGATCCTGATGTGTTGGCGGATAAAGATTCTGATATTACGGAGGATATTGGGCTGACTGCTTTATTACGAAAAGTGGGATTGAGTACAACGATTTCAGTTGATAGCGGTGATTCGGGTGAGAGTACTGGGGGTGGGGAGGCTTTAGCTGGAGTTATTGAAACATATTCGCCGAAGTGGGGAGTGGGGGTTCAGGAGGTTGGAGAATCTGAACTCGTGCCTTTAAAGGGGACAATTATGATAGTGCGACATCCGTATTCTGGCAAGGTCCATACATTGTTTTCGTATGATGCAATGGAGGGGGATGGGCAAGAGGGCTTTTTTAATCCAGATGAGTTTTCATATAAAGATGTGGACTTTTGTATTAACCCAAATGGAATTGGTGGGGCCCCGAGTGCGATTAGTGCTGATGTGAGAATTGCGAAGAACGCGGGCAATGCCGTTGGGATAGATGTAATCATGGATTCTGAAAATAACAAATGTAGGAGAAGAGGTGTGTAGCAATGAGATTTTTTGAAAAGAAGCAGTCCGATTGGAGTAAAAAGCGATTATTTCGGGGTGGATTTACCTTGGTCGAACTTTCTTTATCAATGGCGTTTATTGGAGTTCTCTCAATTATTATTGTGTTTGTGATTAATGGGGCGGTTTCGTCGTATAGAAGAGGAATAACCTTGAATTTAGTTAATACTGTAGGTACTGAGGTGACCGAGGAGATAAAAACGACTGTACATAAGGCGCCAATGATTATGAGTTTTGAGTCTTTATGTCGTGGGGTGTATGGAGATGGGAATAGCAAGGATAAATGTTTAAATTATAATGGCGCAGGGTTGATTGCGGTGTCTCAGAAGGGAGATATTTATAAGGGTGATGGCGAGGTGTTTAAAGATGTGCCAGTTTATGGGGCGGTATGTCTAGGAAATTATTCGTACATCTGGAATTCGGGATATTTTTTCAATAGTGATTATGAGGTGAAAACTCAAGACGGGAATGGAACGTTGGGGAAGTTGTCCTTTGAGGTAAAAAAAGATAATAGCCCTGGTAACTCTTCCATGGAGGATAAGTGGTTTGGACGTTTACTGAGAATTAAGGATGAGAAAAGAGCGGTATGTAGGAATTTGATTAGTCCGCCAGGAGATGTTTTGACGCCGTTTAGTTACTTTGGTAATGAGCCGTCCAGCGAGACTGAGTCTAGTGATATTAATGATAGTATCCTGTTCGAGCCTGATAGTAATGGTTTTGATATTGGTGAAGATGTGGCGGAGATTTTGACGAATGAGAGCAAGGTGGCGGTGTATGGATTTGACGTTGAGACGCCGGCGATTGGTGACGGAACTTTGTATAATTTGTCGATTACGCTTGGAACGATAGATAGTGGGATTAATATCAATGACGAAAACTGTAAGGTTTCGGGCGGGGCGAATGATTTGGATTTTTGTGCAATTAATAAATTTAATATTACCGCATTGGCGAGTGGAGGAAGAAAAAATGATTAGTCTAGGTGATAGAAAAAGGGGTGCTGCGTCTTTTTATATCGTGGCGATATCTACGTTGATACTTGTTATTGTCGTGGCGAGTTTTGCCACGCTAATCGTTTCACAAATGGAGCGGACTTCGAACGCGGATTTGTCGCAGTCTGCTTATGATGCGGCGATGGCTGGCGTAGAAGACGCTAAGTTGGCGTATTTGAACTATAAGAATTGCAAGGCGGCCGGCTATACGGCAGCGTCGAGTGATTATACCGGTGAGGGACTTCCGCCCGGGAAAGGTGAGGCTTGTAGCTATATCTTGCATTATATGGAACAGTCTGGTTGCGATATGGTGGCAAAAATGCTTGGCCGAACTGTAACTCCGAATGTAGGTATAGAGGTAGAGGAAGATGGGAATGGGAATAATATGCAGCAATACTATACCTGTGTGAAGATAAATAATCAGCCGCAAGAACAAACTAAGAATCTTCAGCCATATGAGACGGCGGTGTTTAAACCAGTGTTCGCATCTGGTTCGGCGAGCGAAATAAAAAAGATAAAGGTCCGGTGGAGTGGAAATTCTAATTTGTCCGTAACGATTCTGCAGGCACCGAGTGGCTTTAATTTTGATGATTTTACTTTTCCGTCATTAGTTGGTGATAAAGAAACTGGGACTAACTTGGGTACAGTATTTTTGACTAGGGATGGTGTGGGTACGGATTCGTCAACCATTTTGGGCGACGTTGTGATGAAATCTAATGATAAGACTGTTCAGAATATAAGGAATAATGTTAGCAGTAATGAAAACAACGATATGTATAAGTATGAGGCTATTATAGAATTACCTGCCGTTTATAATGGGAGTGATTCGGTAAAGAAAGCGGACGGTTTGTTTGAAATAGCGATTATGAGCTTCGACAGCGGTAGCAACAATGGGGAATCTGTGAGTATTAGTTATCTTAAAGATGGTGACAAGCCAGTTAGTATTGAGAATCAATTTGTAGTGGATTCGACAGGTAGGGCAAACGATTTATATAAAAGGGTTAAGGTGACTTTAGACGCGGAAGGGCAGGGTGACTTAGTGATAGGCGGCCCATTAATTCTGGGCGACGGTGGCTTGGTGAAAAACTTTTCAGTGACGACGGAGTATAACTTTAAAGATTAGCGTTGGTGTACTGGCTACTAGCTATAATCGATGTTTTGGTGGCTTACTATGATCGTTATGTTAGCTACTAACCGAAGGTGTTGAATTATTGGAAAATGTTGACATGATGATGCTTATGAGCTATAATGTATGGTACATCGCGGGGTAGAGCAGCCTGGTAGCTCGTTTGGCTCATAACCAAAAGGTCGTTGGTTCAAATCCAACCCCCGCAACCAGAGTTATCTGGGTTTATTTTTTTTCGACTATTTTTTTCGCAGCTAGTTTAAGAGCATAATTGAAACTATTCATGATATGGGGGGTGCTGGCAAGCTCGAGAGCAGTGAGGTGATGTCTGATGACAACAGAAACTTCGTTGGCGATAAGGCTAGCGTTAGGACAGACGAGGCTGGCGCCGACGAGACGATTGTTTTTATCAGATAGGAGCTTAATGAAACCATAGTTGAAATTATAAATCTTGCTTGCTGGGATTTCATCTAGTTTAACGATGGCTTTTTTGTATTTGCGATCGCGTTTAATTAGATCGTCTTCGCTATAGCCAATAGTGGCGACTTCCGGGAAGGTATTGGTTTGACGAATGAAGCCATGATAGTTGAGGATGTTCTTTGACTTATGGATGAGATTAGTGGCGAGAGTGAGACCCTCGGTGTAGGCACGCTCAGTGGAAGATTCGGTGCCGATACAATCTCCGATGGCATAAATGTGTTTGGCTGTGGTTTCAAAGTGTTTATTAACGACGATGCCGGAGTTTTTGTATTTAACTTTGGCGTTTTCGAGGCCGCAATCTAAGTTTGGTTCGCTACCCGTGGCTAGGACAATATTGTCTACGCGGATGAGTTTTTCTTGGTTTTCGAAGCGGAAAATAACGGATTTACTAAAGTTGTCTTCCTGAATGGCGACGACTTTGGTGCTGGTAAAGACGGATATACCTAATTCTTGTGTGAAGTAACTCGAGATGGTTTCTCCAACTTCTTGGTCTTCCTTGGGGAGGAGACGTTCAGCGAATTCAAATAGAATTACTTTGACGCCAAGTTCAGCATAAAACGAGGCGATTTCGCAACCGGTGGAACCGCCGCCAACGATAGCAAGAACTTTGGGAAGACGCCTGGCCTTAATGGCGGTTTCTGGAGACAAGAAACCGACGGTCTCGGTGCCAGAAATTTCGCTAATTTTGAGGTGTGAGCCAGTAGCGATGATGAAATTTTCTGAGGTAATTCTGCGATTGCCGATAGCGATAGTATGAGGGTCAAGGAAGTTAGCAAAACCATTGAGGCAAACTATGCCGGATTCTTCGTAGAGCTTTTGATTGTTACCGCCGGCATCGACGATAGCTTTAAGCTCACGAGAAGCAATAGTGGAAAAATTAAAAGTTAAATCTTGGTGCCCAAATTCTGGGAGTGAACGTGCTTTGGAATATGTGTGGGAAAAATCCAGTGCAACAGCATAGGGGATGTCACGAGTGTTGAGGTTTGAGCCACCAAAATAACGTCCTTCGACGAGGGCGACACGTTTTTTGGCTTTGCCAAGAGTTAAGGCTGCAGCACTGCCGGCTGGGCCACTACCTATGACTATGTATTTAAAATCGTATTTTTTGCCCATCTCTATATAATTGTATCACGATTTTCATAAACATAAGCTAAATCTTGATGGTATTTTTTTAATTCCTTGGCTAGGGTACGTTGCAAATCCTTTTCCGTAATGATAGTTTTTGTGCTAAGCTTTTTTGTGGCGGCCTTAAGGGACTTCTGGATGAAGTCTTCGGCGGCACCAGAGGGAATGCCTATAGCTTTGGCGTCGATTTTTAGTGCTTTAGTGATTTTGTCGAGATCGAATTCTTCCATTTTAAATTGCCCTGAAGATTATAATTAATAATGCGATTATTAGATAACTAAAACTGATAATAAATTTTGTGAAGGTTTTTTCTTTGGCACGTGATCTTAAAATGTCGGCAAGGTTGTGGTGAGTATGATATTTGTAATAAATAATAAAAAGCGGAATGGTGGGGGCGATAATATATAAGACGGTAAGGAGGTCGTTGGCGACATATGCGGCTGACATCTCCATAATTTCGATTGCCGTAATAATAAACAGCGGAAGCGTAAAAGGGAGTTCGCAAACATTTGAAAGTGCGCCAAGTGTGAAGGCGTCGGATAGGTGATTGGTCTTTGTGGCGTAGCGATGGAGAGATTTGGCGTATTTTCTGGATAGAAACGTGGTGGTGGAGCCTTTATGGTAATAAAAGAAGAAGCTTGAAAACGCTAATGCTAGAGTAACTCCGGCGGCTAGCCAGACAACGAAACTATTTTCTGGTCGAGCTTCGCCGAGAAACAAGAGGTTTACTAGATAATAGGAAGAAAGGAAAAGGCAAGCAGAGATAACTTCGGTACCTAGAATAAAAAAGAGCCCTAATACGGAGGCCTTATGGCGGGAGCGTTTACCAAGAGCATAATGATAAAACAAAGCAAAAACTCCTGGTACAATTTGGAGAGATGACATGATTAGCATAGACAGGATAACGATTCCGATAGAGGCGAAAACACTCATGTTTTGATTATACCACGAAGGGGGTTGCGTTTCTATAGCTTGAGTGTTAAGTTTGCGGCATGAAAAGAAAAAATAGAATTGTCGTCCTAATGTGCGGCTTAATGATTGCTTTGATGGCGATATGTTGTCGTGTATTTGCGGTAGAAGTAAATGACGATTTGCCGGAAATATATATAAAAGCAATTAATCCTGGATATACGATTGACGGCAAAAGTAATGTCGGAGAAATGATTGAAATTGGCAAGAATAGCTCCGACGAAATGATTTCGCTCGCTGGCATAACTATAGGCTATACTAACTCAAGCGGGAACGACTCGGTTTTGGTGGAGTTTCCCGAGAATAGTTTTTTGACTGGCGAGAGCATACTCCTTCGTTTGGCTAGCTCGCCCGAGAACGAGCTAGCCGCTATGAATTATACGAAGACGCTGGCTTTTCGGGCAGGTTTGACTATAAAAAAGGGGGAGGAAGTAATAGATAAGGTGTGTTGGACGGGGAAGGATGAATGTTGTAAAGATTTTAAATCAGCCGAGCCAACGGTTTTGGTACGTAATGTGGAAACTAATTTATTTGAACACGTTAAGGAGTATGAGGCGATTTATGACGTAAAGGCTTTCTTGATAAAAGAGGAGGGGGACGAAAGTGACGATAAATTGCTACCGCAGTGTAGAGGCTTGCAGCTTTCGGAGATATTAAGCTATTATGATACGGCTAGAACGGAGCAGTTTATAGAAATATATAATTCTGGCTCGGAGCAAGTGTTAGTGGATGGTTGCAAGCTTAAATATAAGAATAAAAGTTATGACCTTACAGGAATAGTAAAGCCAGAAGGGTATATGGCTTATTATCCACGAGATTTTGCTTTGACGAAAAATCCGACAAATAAGAATACTATTGAGCTAATAGATGTAGATGGGGAGGTGGTTGACAAGCTAGATTATTATAACGGACAGAGGAAGGGAACGGCTTACGCCCTGATTGGATACGATACGAAGGGAGAGGAAATATGGAGGACGACGTATGCTCCTACGCCGGGAGTTGGGAATATTTATCAAGAATACAAAACTTGTGAGGAGGGGAAAGTAATTAATGAAGAGACTGGAAATTGCGTAAAAGTAACAAACGTGGCAGTAAAAACATGTCCCGAAGGTCAATATTTGAATATTCTGACTGGTCGGTGCAGAAATGTACCTCAAGAGTCGGCAAAAAAGGAATGTAAGGAGGGTTATTATTTAAATCCGGAAACAAATCGTTGTCGTAAGATTGTGGAGAATAAGGGGGCAGACTATGAATTGAAACCATCAGAGAATGAGGGCGAATCGTCATTTGTAGCTTGGTGGATTGTAGGGATTGTAGTCTTAGTAGGTGTATTATATTTGGCCTATGAATTTAGGAGCGAGCTGACAAGGCTTTTTCGTAGAGCTTTGCGATTATTTCATTAAAGACAGCGTCGCGGGATTGGTCGCCTCTAACTCTGATTAAGAGGCCGAGTTCGTTGTAGTGCTGGATAACTGGGATGGTTTTTTCGCGGAATTCTTTAATGCGATTTTGGAAGATTGCAGGGGTTTGATCGTCTGAACGGTTGCCGCGATCGTTTAGTTCTTTGGATTTCGTGAATCTTTCATTGATATCGGCTTCGGATAAATCAAGGATAATGGCGGCCATGATTGGGTGACCGGCGCCAGCGGCGACAGACATGACTTGGTTTTCCTCGCCTGACCAACGTCCGATGGAGGACAAGATGAGGGGGGTGCGGAAGAGCTCGGGGCGCTCGAAATACGGTAGAACCCACTCGTAGAAAACGTCGGTAGGAGTGAGGGCGCCAGAGGCGGTATAGGATTTATTGGTTTTTGCTTCCATGGCGCGGATAATGATGCCGGAAGAAAGAAATTTGGCGCCTAGCGTCTCGGCTAGCTTGATGCCCTGAGTGTCTTTACCGGACATCGGGAGGCCAAAAATATTGATAGAGCCTGCGCCTAGCCATTGTTTGATAACTTCGATTTTTGATTCCATATTATAATGGTAACATAGAATGGCTGAATTAGGGTGGGGTATTTGTTGCTACTGGGGATTTGAAGCGTAAACATGGCTGGGTTGGTATCGGCAGGATGAAGTTAGTATGGATATGATGAAATTAGCACTCTTGCATTCTGGGTGCTAATTTTGTATAATGTAGTTATGGAAATAACAGAAAGACAGAGGCAGATTCTCTGTCAGGTAGTGGAAGAGTATGCGGAGACGGCTGCGCCAGTGGGTAGTATGACGATGGCGAAGCTGTTTGGCGTATCTCCGGCAACAATTCGGGCTGAGATGGCAAGACTAGAGGCGCTTGGTTTAGTGGCGCAGCCGCACACTTCGGCGGGACGCGTGCCTACGGATGCAGGGTATCGTTTTTATGTGAACCATATCAGTGATAATAGAGAGCAATTAGGCGACATCGAAAAGAGAGAAATGAGACAACGGTCGTTTGAGCGGGGAGAACATGCTCTGCAAGTACGAGTGAGCTCGCAGTCGAGAGCCGACGCGGCGATTCGGCGGGCGGTGGATGTGTTAGTAGATTTGACTGGGAATTTGGGGTTAGCGACGATAGGGGGGCAGCTGTATTTAGCGGGGATATCAAAGCTTTTTACGCAGCCGGAGTTTTTAGATAATAACCGCGTGCAGGCGGTAGCGAAGCTGCTGGATAATCTGGAACCGTGGTTGATGGAGGCGGCGCCGGGTGAGCCACTGAATATCTTTATTGGACAGGAAAACCCAATTGGAAGAAATTCACAGGTATCTTTAATCATATCGAAGTTTCGTTCGCCCTTTTCGGATAGAAGCTATATTGGGGTGCTAGGGCCGACAAGGCAAGATTATTTAAAAGTAATGTCACTGGTAAAATATGCCGGTAATATGTTGGAGGAAGGATTATGAAAAAAGCAGAAAAAACACAAGGCAAGGGTGATTTCGAGGCAGAGATTGCTAAAATAATGGAGGAGTCTAAAGCAAAAATTGCTGAGCTGACTAACGATTTGCAGCGAACGAGGGCAGATTTTGAGAACTATCGTAAGCAGGTAGAGGTACAACGCGAAAATGCGGCTAAGACGGCGAAGTTTGCGACGGTTATGAGGATTTTGCCACTAATTGATGATATAGATAGAGCGGTGGCGAGTTATAAAAATGAGCTAGGTCCAGTATCTGGGGTGTTAGTGAAGACGATGAAGGAGTTGGAGCTTGCTAAGATAGTTTCAGATGAAGGGACGGAGTTTAACCCGGACATTCATGATGCGGTGATGGTGGAGGGTGACGGTGAAAAAGAAGTAGTGGCAGAGACTCTAAGGACTGGGTACTATTATCAAGGAGAGGTGCTTCGCCCGGCGATGGTGAAGGTGAAGCGGGTTTAAACCCTGGGATTCTGAGGGTTAGGATTAACATAATTAGCAATCTGTAATGTATTAGGATACCGTTTTTGGTCTTAAGTAGGTGGTAGGGTTTACTTTTAAGAGGTGGGGTGATAGAATAAGGTGAAGTAGAAAGGATTTTTATGGCTGAATATAAGTTAAAGTTAAAAAATAGAGAATTAACTGGTAAGAAGTTGACGGCTTTAAGGAATGAAGGAATGATTCCTTCGGTAGTTTATGGTGGTAAGGCGCCGATTTTGACGGCTTCTTCTTATGTGGAAACCGAGAAGGTTTTAGAGAAAGCAGGCTATCATTCGCCGATTGATCTGGATATTGAAGGGAAGAAAAGAATCGCGATTATAAAGAATGTAGGGTTTAATCCAGTTTCGCGTAGAATCATTAATATTGAATTCTTGGCGGTTTCGGCAAAAGAAGCGGTGGAGGCGACTACTCCGATTGTAGTAGTGAATTTTGAACAGTCTGAGGCGGCGAAAACTTTCCATTATGTATTATCTCACCAGATTGATGAGATTGACGTAAAGGCGAAGCCTTCTGATCTTCCGAAGGAATTGACGGTAGATGCTGCCAATCTTAAGGAATTGGATGATAAGTTAACGATTGCAGATATTAAGTTGCCTGAAGGTGTGGAATTTGCTGATAAGGAGCTTGATATGGAGCAGGTAGTCGTGTCGCTTTATGACCCGGCTGCTGAAGCGGAAAAGCGTGAGGCGGAAGAAAAAGCCGCTGCTGAGGCTGCTAGCGAGGAGGCTCCAGCTGAAAGTAGCAACGCTAAGCCAGAAGGTAACGCTGAAGAGGCTGCATAGTTAAGCCAGTGAAGGGGACTACTTAGTTGGTTTAATACTGAAGCAAAGTTTGATGGCGACGCTAAGGAGATAGCATAATTAATTTAATACAGAAGTATTAGCAATGAGGCGCTCGATGAGGGCGCTTTTTGCTGACTCGGCGTTAGAATCGTCGCCCTTCCAGGCGTAGAGTGCGGGGTCTTGGAGTGCGCGAGCAAAACTAAAGGTGACAGGCCAGGGGAAAGGGCCGTTTTTGATGACTGCAGCGAGGTTGTCGGTGGCCTGCTCCACGGTTTGGCCGCCAGAGAGAAAGACGATACCGGCGAGCTCTGGTGGAACGTGGTTTTTGAGAACTTTGGCGGTGGCGCGGCCGACTGCTTCTGAGGTAGAGGGAGAAGGATAGTGTTTGCCAGCGATTACCATGTTGGTCTTGAGGATGCAGGCTGCAAGATTGACACCGGCGGTATTTAGCTCTGAGAAAAGGATGTCGAGGATTTTTGCGGTCACTGCGGCGGATTGTTCGATGCTATAGTATCCGTCATAAACGACTTCTGGTTCGACGATGGGTACGATGCCGTGCGTTTGGCAGGTTTTGGCGTACTTGGCGAGAATATGACAGTTATTGATAACGGCATGTTTGGTGGGGGTTAGGATGCGATTCTCATGATCTAAGCGGATTTCAAAGGCGGCGCGCCATTTAGCGAAGCGAAGGCCCATTTTATAGTATTCATTAAGACGGTTGTCTAGGCCATCTAAGCCAGAAGTATAAGTTTCTTCGGAATTAGGGTACTTTTGGAGGCCTTGGTCGACCTTAATTCCAGGAATGATGCGATGACGAGTGAGGTATTTAACGAAATTTTCGCCAGTGTTGGTACTTTGACGAGTAGTTTCGTCAAATAGGATAACACCACTAACGTATTTTTCTAGGTCGGGGGCTGTGATGAGAATATTGCGGTAAGAGCGACGGGACTCGTAGGTATCAGGGATGTTTAGTTTGGCGAATTTTTTCTTGATTGAGCCACCAGATTCGTCGGCGGCGAGAATGCCTTTGGGCTTAATGAGGAGGTTGGCGGCGATGAGCTCGAGATTTTGGCTGGAGGAGCTAGTACTAGCAAGGTGCCTCAGTTTTGCGAGAGATAATGTGGAATCTAGTTTGGCGTTTTCGACGTTAATGCGGGCCATTTTGAGGCAAGTTTCAAGGGAGAACCCTAATGCAATACCGCCCAAGATGGTGGCTGAGGCAGTTGTGTAGGTGGATAGATGAGTAGATAAATCAACACGGTTAGGAGAAATGGGCTCGGTGAGGTCGCGGCAAGAAATTGAATGTTCGTCTAGATAAACAAGGAGCTGAGAGTCGTTTTTGAGTGATAGATTGGATGAGTTTGATGAAGGGGCTTCGACAAAAACGATATCGGCGATTTGGGCCAGAAACTCGAGTTTTGGGTCGTGCGTTGCAGGTAGGTAGAATGCGAAAATAGTACGGGGGTGGGACTCTAAATATGATACGAGGCGATTAATTGCGCTTTCTTTGAGGCTTGCGGAGCGGTCGACGAAGACATAATCGTAGGACTCTTCAGGGGGAATAAAGGGTGTGTTAGCAAAATCGCTAGGTGCAAAGTAACAGGCTTGTTGGTCTGAAATGAGAATATATCGGTAGGAATCGGCGGACGATAATGATAGGCCGTCTTCGGTGAGGTGGAGATTGGAGTTAATAATATTTGCTTCTAGGCCCATTTTGGAAAGAACCTCTAAGGAGACAGCAGCACCACCAAGGCAGCTTTTGCGGTGAAAAAAGTAATGTTTACTCGCATCAAAACTGAGATTTAGCCATCTGGTGCCATGTTTATCTATTTCAAAAGATTCTTTTCTGGAATCGAGATTAAGATAAACGTCTTTTAGAACTGTGCCTACGATTAAAACGTTCATGGTTATATTATATCATACGAACATCGAGCGGTGGGTTGGGAAATGGGCTGCCGGTGCTATTCGTAATACTGGGTCAACAAAGGTCGGCAGTGTTATTGGGCGAATTTGCTATCGATAAGGCCTTTAAGATCGTTGAACCAAGCAGGAGGAGCATCATTGCCTTTTGCCTCGCAGGAACTCGAGTCTGAATTGTCAATCTGGGCAAGCCAACCCCAATTAGTGTATTCTTCGGAATTGTCGTTTTCGGAGTAGTTAGGGTATTCGTAGCTAGTGAAATCTTGGACGCCGTTATTGATTAATTGTTCAAAAATGTCGCTTGTGTCAGTCTCGATGACTTTTGTGCTAGTTAAAACGTCTCCGGCATTATTAGATTCTTTAACAAAGGATTCGATATTGCCTTCTGGGCTAACGAAGATACCGGTTGCGCCGCTATTAGTGCTCAAGTATAGATAGACGATATCGTTTGCGGATTTGGGAAGATTGCAGCTAATTTTAGTAGGTTGACTTTCGAAGGAACCGGCAACTAGGTTGCTAGTTGTATCTGAGGTTTCATTCTTTTGGAAGGAAAGAATCAGACCAATGATGCTAATTATAAGACTAAGGCTTGCCATAACAATTCCAACGATTGGGAGAATTTTTGAAGAAATCTGCGTTGAGGATGTGCTGAGGGAATTGATGTTAGATAAATTTTCTTGTTGAAAACTCTCAGATAATTGTGACTTCTCAGGTTGGGCCGATTGTGGTTCTAGTTGAAAGTCTGCTTGTTGATTGTCTCGTGGTTCTAGTTGAAAATCTGTTTGTTGATTGTCTTGTGGTTGCATTTTACTCCTTTGATTATTGTTTATGGTAAATTAAATACTTTTAAATAAGCGTCATAATTATTGTCAACAATCCTATATGGAAAGCCATTAGTGACTATCGGTTGAGGGTGATCCCAGTTTCTCCCAGCATCATATCTGATGAACTTACCAGTGCTTCTGTTCCAATCTGAGGTTATAAACATATGTCCTTCACTGGTACCGCCCATGTATTTCAGCCAAACAATTGAACCTCGCTTAATCGCACTGAGACTGTGGCTTTCTTGGAAACCGAGTCTACGTAGCCACGGAAACATTCCGGTAGTGTGGCCTCCGGCAGGTTGAAGAGTGAATCCCAGTGTGTATAAATCTATATCAATTAAACGATCGCAACTGATTAGTTTATCGCTACCGGGTGGAGTACCGTGAGAATCACCATAGGTCCAACCATTGTTTTGGGCATAATTCATGATAGTGTCTGCGCGTTCGACTAGCATGTCGGCGGTGATTCCTCTTAGGTTGGAGTAATGCGCTAGTGGTACTCCCATATATTTTGGCCCACTTGAGGGATCAGTATTGCGTCTGTTGTTATTTGAGGATGAACCGCTGTTGCTATTATTGTTTGATGCTGTATTGTCGCTATTGCTGTGGCCAGCGCCGGTTTGATTGGCACTGGTGGGGGTTGATGAGTTGTTACTACTTGGTTGAGCATGCGATGTGGTCCCCGATTGGGAAGTATTGGTGCTAGATTGGCCACTGGACCTATTTCTGTTTGGTGCGATATATGCCCATTCGAGTAAGAGGAAGGCGGTAACATAAATGGCGATGCCGATTATGATTTCGAAGAAACGACGCTTGGCCTTGGTGGCGGTTTGTTCGTTGCCCCCGGATGTAATCCATTGAATACCAGTAATAGTGATGCCGATAACGGCGAGAATGCCGACGCCGATTGACATAATATCGACAATGAGTTGGAGGATTTCGAAGATGGAATCTTCGGCCTCGCCTTCGCAGCTGAGAATAATCGTGTCAACTCCACCACACTCTGCGGCGGAAACTGTGGGTGATAAACAAAATGTGGCTAGGAAAAACAGAGACACGAAGGCTAGAAATAACTTTCTATTACGCATATGCTTATTATAACACTTTTTCAGGTGGAGGCGAGAAAACCATTGTGATCGCCTTATCAAGAGGGCTAAATAACGGCTTTCTGGAGCATCGGAGGACGTTTGGTTGAGGTTGTCAAAACAGTGGGTTAATTGATGACACCAAGGATACCGCGAAGGGCGAACGCGGTGTCTTCGTGGCTGCGAACGGTGATAGTATCGATACCCATTTGGACGACAGGATAATCGTTGCCGCCTGGCTGGGTCATGTCGCCAAAGTAAAGAATGTCGGATTTTTCGACTTTGAGTTCTTCTAGAAGGTGGGTCATACCGAAGGCTTTATTCATGCCAGGAGTAATGGCGTTAATAGAGGTAGTACCACCAATTTCATATTCGAATTCTGGACTAAGTTCTTTGCATCTCGCGACGATTTTTTCACGTTTTTTGCAATCTGGATCCCAAGCATATTTGGCTTCGGTGCCAGCTTTTTGACCGAGGGCGGAAAAAGTAACTTGAGAGAGGCGGTTTTCGATGATTTCGTCACCAGGGGCGAGTTTGTCTTCTTCCCAGTAGCCAAGTTCCTTGGCGGCCTGCTCGATGGTGGAAGTGATTTTGGTGACTTGTTCGTCTGTGAGGGGATAATTATAGACTTGTTCCCAATCTTTTTGCTCGATGTTGTAGCGGTAGTATTGAGTGCCCTGAGCGACAAAAAGATGCAGGTGACTAAGCTGCTCTGGGGTGGGGTTTGGTAAGCGATTGACGATTTGAATAAGAAATTGGTCGAATTTCTGGCCAGAAATAGGGCAAATTTCGAAATGATTGAGGCAAGCTAGGAGTAGCTCTGCGATGTCGTCCGTGATGGGGGTCTTGGCGACGTTTAGGGTTTGATCTATGTCAAATGCTAATACTTTTTTCATGGCTTTATTATAGCATTTTTTCATAGATATTATTGGTTGTTTACTGAATCTAGAAGGTCCATATATAGGTTTTTGTTTGCGAGGCGTTCACGCAGACTCCATTGTTCTGGAGGTTTCGTTGCGAGCTCAAGTATAGCATCTTCGTTGCTACTATCCCCTTTAATGTATTTATAAGCTAATCTTTGTAAATTTTGCAATCTTTCTTTTTCTTTCTTTTCTTCTTCGGAGAAAATTTTTTCTGTAGGTATTTCGAAAATTGGAGCGTCGAAATAGGCTGCTTGCCTGAGAGCATCTTGATCTGTGCCACTTTCCCGAGCAATGATAAAACTCGGTCGGAATTGCGGATTGCCATCTTCGTCGTATCTGAAGTTCTGAATTTCCATAAAGTTCGAAGTTGATATCGTGACTTTCTTCAATAATTCTGCTTTTGTCAGTCTGTCGGCTAGCCATAGGTCTTCATCCGTTTCGCGTTTTTTGTTTAATGATTGCCCTGCGGTTGAGAAAGTGCATACTGAGTTAGGCGGGAGACGTAGAAGTCCGTATCTTATTGTTTTTGCCTCTATCTTGTACTGATTACTATTATTGTAGGTTAATGAGAGCATATTTGAGAATGTTCCTATACCAAGCTGACTTCGCGCCTGCGATTCGGTTAAATCCCAGAGCGACGGATCCTTTAATAAACTATAATTCCGATCATTTGTTCCACTATACTCTATGCTGTGACTAAGATAATTAAAATCAAGGTTACCGGTATTGTAAACTGGGATATTTTTCTCTCCAAATTTCTCATAGCGCTTTGAAGATAACTCAGCTCCGGATTCTAGCATGCCTATCAGTTCCTCGAAGGATGGAAGAGATTCGTTGATGGTTCTTTCTAGGAATTCTTGTCTCCTTTGGTCCCTAGTTATTTCTCCTATTTGAAGATTGTAATTATGCATGAAGGATTGGGAATTCTCGATATCTGGATCAGAATACCACGAATTCGAAACATTTTCTAAAATATTTCGCTCATATTGTCTATTGGCCCCTTTTTTCCGCAATGTAATACTATTAGTTTTTTTGCCGATTTTCTGATAATGTTCTTGTTTAGTTTGTCCGGCAAGCTTGTCCCAATTAGATTCTTGTAGTTTTTGTGGTCCAATGTTGGTCTCGAATGATTCTTTCATGCTAGTTATTATAGCGCAATTTGTTTATCTAGGAATTTTTGTGTTTATTTTGCCGCCTTTGTTTGTGTAATTTTTGTTCTGAGCTATGTAGGGCCGTAGTGAGTGTGTTATAATAAAAATATGAAAACTTACGTAGTGGGCAATTGGAAGTTAAACTTTACAGTGGGGGAATCATCGATTTACCTACATAAACTGATGAAAGCTTTGCCGGTGCATAGGGGAATGGAAGTGGTGGTGGCGCCGTCAATGATTGCATTACAGACGTTATCTCTACAAGCTGATAGGCATAAGATAAGGTTGGCGGCGCAAAATGGTTTTTATCGTGACTACGGCGCGTTTACAGGTGAGACGTCTTTTAGTCAATTATGCGGAATAGTAGATTATGCAATTATTGGACATTCGGAAAGGCGATATATTTTTGGTGAGGACGAAAAGTTTATACAAAAGAAAGTTGCGGCGGCGATCCGGAATAAGATTACGCCGATTTTATGTATTGGCGAGACGGAGTCGGAGCGGGCTTTTGGTGAAACAGCGGATGTAATTAGGGATCAATTGGCTGGCGGTTTGTCGCAGGTAGGAGATGATGAATTGGATAAGATAGTAATTGCTTATGAGCCGGTATGGGCGATTTCTTCGGTAAAATCAGCAAAATTAGCAACTCCGGACGAAGTTGCGGAGGTAGTGCGATTGATCCGAGGAGCTCTGAAGGAAATTTATGGGAAGAACGTAGCCGAGAATGTACCTGTTTTATTTGGGGGAAGCGTGAATGCTTCTAATGCAGGCTCTTATTTGACTGTGCCTGGAGTGAATGGGCTTTTGATTGGCGGGGCTAGTTTGATTTTGGGGGAGTTTGTTGATATAATAGAAATAGCTAAAAGAGTGAGAGTATGAACAAAAAGTATATAGATTTTGTGCCGTCTTCGAGGGCGAGGGGTGTGGGCTCGCGAGTGGTTGCTCCGCGAAGGAGGGTCGTGAGAGAAACCAGGGAAGAGGATGTGGTGGTGGCACTGCCGAATACGGAACAGGTTTCTCGAACGAGGGTTGTTCGTGCTGTCAGTAAAGATATGGGTGTTGGTCGCGTTCGTGGTGTTAATGGTGCTCGTGGTGTTGATAGTACTAGAGATGTTGGCGGTATACGTAGTGTTGATGGCGCTAGTGCTAATGACGCTCTTGGTGTTAATGAGATTGGTAACATTGATGGAATGTCGAAAAAAGGAACTATCCAAGAGGAATCGGTAGTAAATTACCGTGAAGATGATGCTTGGATGGGGGCAACAGCAAAGTACCGTGAAGATGATGCTTTTTCGATCAAATCGGCTCCGAAGCTGGGGGTGGTGGAAGATTACAAGCCAAAGTTTGTAAATACTAACGTACCAAAACGCCCATTACATAATGAGACGACAGATTATACTACGATAGCGGAAGCCGCAGGCGTGGCTTTGATGAATCAGGGGAAGGAAGAAATTGCTCAGACTAAAACGCAGAAGGTTAAGCGCGGTCTACTGGGTCGCAAGAAACGGGAAGCAGTGACACTGGAAAGTAAAATGACTACGACACAAGGAAATGCTAAGAAAGGTAACAAAGTGGGTCTTGCGACAAGAAGCGGGGTAAAGACTGGTTTGTCGATTGCGGGTAAGGTTACGTCGAACATTGAAAAGGGGACGGATGCTAAGAGGGGGATGAGCGTCGGAAGAGCGACAAATACTAGGAGAGAGATGAATGCTGGAGGGGCTGCGAATACTGCGAAAAGGACTAGTACTAGAGGGGTGCGGGTTGGTTTAGGGAAAGAACGAGAGAAAAAGGTGCCGCCAGGCGCAACTTTTGTTGCTCCGCGATCGCCGTTTATTAATCAGGATAAAGTTGTAAAAAGACCTCTATCCTCTAGAAATGTTTATCAAAAGCCAGTTGCTAAAGAAGAGAAGAAAGGTCCAGTAACGATAATTACTAATTCGGAAAAGGATTCAAAGGTTGGTTTGTTGGTAACTATTATCTTGACTATTGTACTGGGGGCGGCTGCGGGGACAGTGGCTTTCTTATTGTTGCCGAAATAGTAGTAGGGGCTGACAGTGTAGTAGAAAATGGGTTGGGTTAAGGTTTTTGTAAGTCTTTAGGTTCTGTAGAGAGTAAGTTCTGATGTGAATAGTTATTGGGATTTTTGGGATCTATATGATATAATATAGGGTATGGTGGGATTAGCTCAGATGGTTAGAGCGTCTGATTGTGGTCCAGAAGGTCGTCGGTTCGATCCCGATATCCCACCCCAAATGCGGGTATAGTACAGTGGTTAGTATGCAAGTTTTCCAAACTTGAGATGAGAGTTCGATTCTCTCTACCCGCACCAAGAAAAGTAAAAATAACCATTTATGGTTATTTTTAGTTTTATTGGCGTCGGGGCCGAGGGAAGACCTTCTCTCTACCCGCACCAAGAAAAGTAAAAAATAACCACTTGTGGTTATTTTTGTTTGATACCAAAAACCTCTCCGAGTGGGAGAGGTTTGGAACGATGAAATGGATTACATCTTGATTTCTGCATCTACGCCGGCCGGGAGGGAGAGGTTTTGCAAACTTTCGATGGTCTTTGGGGTGGCGTTTGAGATATCGATTAAACGCTTGTGGACCTTCATCTCGAAAGCTTCGCCACCGGTCTTGTAGACATGTGGGGATTTCACGACAGTGAAAGTTGAACGTTTGGTAGGTAGAGGGATAGGCCCGCTCACCTTGGCGCCGGTACGGATAGCCGTATCGACGATTTGTCTGGCGCTTTGATCAATTACGCGATGATCGTAAGCTTTGAGGCGAATCCTGATTTTGAGGCCCTCATCTTTTTTTGCTTCTGGCATATTACCTTTCTGGCCCGATAACCTCGAAAGACATGAGTTTTTCGGGCTTGATAATTAATGTTAATATGTTTTAATTGTAGCATACTTGGGAGAAAAATGCAACAGGGGTGAAAACTTGATTTAGGATAAGTTTATTATGAAGGTATTGACAAAATGTGAATAGTGTGATAGAATTAAAGCGTGTTACGGTGTTAGTGATTGTTATTTAAAAAAAGGAGGAAAACCATGGCAAAGACAGGTTTCTGGGAAAAAATGTTTGCAACTGATGATACAGCGGCTCCCTCTGCGCAGGCAGAAGTTCATACAACGCCTGTGGCAAAAAGATCAAGGGGAATTAAGTATGACATCGAGGACCTGGGAACGGAACTCAAAGTTACTATACCCGTCGTTTGCTGCAAATCTGCAGACTTTGACTGTATCGGAAAGCCTCTCGTGAACGATCCTAAAACATTTGTTGCGGATGAGATGAGGATCGAGCGGAAGGCTGAGGATGCTGATCGGAGGAAATATCTTCACCGCGGTATTATGCCGCAGGATACAGTTGATATCATCCCTCTCGAATGCCAGGTCATACCCGAGAGTAACCTGCAGGACAAGGGCGATAGGGATGCGGTTCCCGGGGCTATCGTTTTTACACTGAAAAAGTTTGTCCCTACAAGCAGAGCATCTTTTACATTCTAACACCTAATACGGAACCAGCTCGAAAGGGCTGGTTTTTAAATGTCTGAAGTTATTCTATGCATATAGGCTTGAATGGTTTTAAAGCATATGTATTAGACGAATAGTCGTAATCTCTATTATTACAAATACAGATTTAATGGTTATGTCTCTTGAGTATGCCTAAAGAATAGAGGCCAGGGCTAAACTTGCTTAAACTATAGGGTAAAGTTTATTAAAGAAGGTTTAGACATAAGCGAGAAAAGTGGTATTTTTATTGACAAAAATGCTAAAGTGTGATATACTGAAATCAGTCTGAGTTTTGGGTATTTTCTCGCGAAACAAGAGGGCCCTTAACAACCAAATCATCTCAGGTTTCGAATAACCTGAGAAAAAGCTATCTATCTGGTTTAGATTTATTGAATGCGTAGCCCGGGCTTAGCCCGGAGGGAAGAAGAGGAAGATTTTTTATGTTTATGTTTCTAATCTTTTGTGTAGTAGCTGTGGTATCAATTGGTGTATGGACAGGCTTAAATGCACTTGTCGCAGGGCAGTGTAAAGCTGCTGAAATAGTGAAAGGAGCATGTAGCGGCCTGGTCCAGGTAGGTGTAATATTTTTTGCAACATCGGCTCATCCATGGATAGCGCTTATGGCGCTAATTATGGTGGCGGCGTTGGCTGTATTCTATGTATGCTGGTCTTTTCAGATTAGTACATATGGGATAAGACGGATTGTGGGAATTTTTGCAATTTTCGCAATTCTTTTGACGACTTTCTGGGCGACTATCGAAGCGATTCGTGCTGCGGTGGGGCCAGCTACGATAATAGGTAGCGTAATTCTGCTTTTTGGTAGAATTGCTACCATTGTTGTAGTAGGCTTAATCGTGGCGAGAATACTGTCGACTTTTGGCAGAAGCGTTCTGGTGAAAGTTGTAGTTGCCATTGCCGCAGTCCTCGTTGTTGCAGCTGTTGTATTTGCTGTCTACGAGGGTGTTAGTGCTCTTGATTTCCACTCGTTTAAAGTGGAAAAGGCCGCGGTTAGCGCAGTAGATGAGTCCGAAGGTAACTTCATCTTAAGATGGCTGAAAGGTTTATCTAATGATGAGACCGAAGTTGTCGAGGTTGAGGTTGACGACGAGTCTGTCGCCGCTGAGGTGGCGGAGGAGTCTGTTGCTGCTGAGGTGGAAGCCGAAGCTGATGCAAAGGCGGAAACCGATGACGAAGCGGAAGTTGTAAAGGTGAAGTGGGGGACTTACGAAAAGGCGATCAAGGATCACCCCGAGTTCACCATTTATAACTTCCCACTCACTACCGATGATGACCCGGATAACAATAGTTATTTTGGGCCGAATATCTATGACCCCAACAAGACTGCAACGGAATACTGGAAAACCATCAAAGAAATGATGGAAGACGATCCGTTCATCTTGTCGGAGGCAATAGCGACTGCTGACGAAGCTCGGCATACGGACCTTTGTGGTGCTTACTACAATGGGGACGATGCTGAGTGGGCTGAAGCAATTAACCTCATGATTGAGGATTTCTTCAACCAGCCCGGCAATTTCGTGAATCTCTCTGAGCGGTTTATAGACCTCCTCAATAATGAGACTAGGGAACTGCAGTTGGTGCACCTGGATAATATCCAAGATCAATACTTCCTCGATATATATACGAGGAAGGGCATACCGAGGCTGGTGGTTTGCGAAACACATCAGTTCGGCGATGTATTGATTGCTTGGGTAAGGACAAAGGGAGGTCCTGAAAACGATGTAGGACTGGGTTTTCGGCTTCAGTGCTGCAACGTTTGTGCCGTTTTCCGAAGGGATGGAACCGTCACTCCTATTTCTGAGGAGATGAATATTCCGACGGAGGAGGTGCCGGAGATGCCGAAAGGCTATGATCCGCCGACGCCGACACCGAAGCCGACAGCAACGCCAACGCCGGAGCCGACAGCAACGCCGACACCGGTTCCTGGTGGCGGAAGCGACCCGACTCCGGGGCCGACGAAGGCGCCGAATCAGGATCCCGTAAACAGGGGAGAGGCGTCCAAGGGTGGCGGAGACAATAGCGGAGGCGGCAGTAGCTCTGGTGAGGAGCAGAAGAGCGATCCAAGGCAGGAAACGAAGCCTGTCTCAGAGACGCCCCAGAAAAAGCCGGAGACACCGCCTCCTGTTGAGCAGCATAAACAGGAGCAGGAATCGGTTGTAGACCATGAAAACAAAATGGACTACACATCGGATCCCGTAACGAAGAGTGGTGCTGCGGATGGCGTAACGCCGCCAACTGAAACCGAAGGAGGGGACGGAGAATTTTCCGACCCCGATGCTTGATAGATAGCTTAATGTGGGTGGGGCCTGGAAGATGGGCAAAAGATCTTTTGCACTTTATTTGGGTCTGGCGACTAGTATCGCCAGGCCTCACTCCAAGAATTGAAATTTGAGATGATTTGGCTGTAAAGACGGATATTAACAAGTCGGCTAGCAAAAAGATATTATTTATTCATAAATGTTTAAGAAAGGAATTATATGAGTAAAAAATTAAAAATTACGCTCGGCGCGACAGTTGCAATAGCTGTTTCCGCTATAGCGATTGCTCCAGCGGTTGTTAGTGCTTGGGGTAACGCGGGCGAAGGTCGGAGGACCTATACTATTGCAGAGATTAACGACGGTGCATTGGGGGATAAAATCGTTTTTAACTCAATTAAAGATTCTAATGATAATCTATCCGCAAAGGATAAAGAAGCAGGGGTGATTATCCCGCTAACTGACGAAAGGAATTTCGTGGGTGCGAGAGACGCATCGACTGGTAATAACGGAAAAAACAACGTTTGGGAAGGTAATACGATTACCGTAGAAGAGGGGAAGACTTATGTTGTTCGCCTTTATGTACACAACAATAACCCAAATGGTGAGAAAGCTACGGCGAATAATGTGAAAGTTTCTTTCCAGATTCCTGAGGTAGTGGGGACGACTCAGCGAGTGAATGGTTTTATTGACGCTCCTGGAACAGCGATTAGTTCTTACTGGGACTACGTTGATTTTAAGAGTGCGGACGGAAGAAACTTTTTCCTTGACTATGTTGAGGGGAGCTCGCTTCTAGAAAGCAACTATTATGGTGCAAAAGGTGGTAAAACTGTTGGCGATTCGATCGTCGGTAGTAATGGCGTGAAAGTAAGCTATAAGACCAAGGAAGACGGTAAAGTTCCTGGTTGTTATGGGTATGCTTCATATTATACGATTGAAGTCAAACCGGTCTTTGAGTCTACTTCGATCGAAAAGGTTGTACGCAAGGCAGGTACTTCGGATAAGTTTACCGAGTCTGTTGATGCAAAAGTTGGCGACAAAGTAGAGTTTAGAATTCATTATAAGAACTTAAATGCCTCTATGGTAAAAGATGTAATGATTCGAGATTCTTTACCAAAGAACTTGAAGTACGTGAAAGATTCTGCACAATTAAAGAACGCAAGTCATCCGAAGGGATTAGCTTATAAAGATCCGACGATTGATGCAGTAAATGTTGGTAACTACGCCGTCAATGGCGATGCATACCTTTACTTCGTTGCGGAAGTTGTTGACGAAAACCTAGAGTGCAACAAAACCAATAGGTTAATTAACTGGGCTAAAGCAAGTGCTAACGGATTTGCTGTACAGGATTCGGCGCAGGTATACGTAGCAAAGACTTGTGAGACTCCAAAGCCTGATGATCCGGAGCCAACACCTACACCTACACCAACACCGACGCCAACTCCGACTCCGGAGGATCCGAAGCCAGAGACTCCAGTGGGGACTCCTAAAACTATTGTGAGTACTGGTCCGGAAACAATTGTGACTGGTGCACTTGGCGCAGGTTCGATAGTAACCATGCTTGGCTACTACATTGCTAGCCGCAAAAAACTACAATAAAGACTGACCGCTTTACACGGGTGGTCTTAGGGGGGGATAAAGAAACAACAGGGCCAAACGGCTCTGTTGTTTTTTTGTGTTGTGGCATTTCGGTGTTTAGGAATGCGGTTGGCTGGCTGCGACAATTGTGTTTGGAGATGTTTGCTTTTGTTTGTTGGCTGGCTGTGATAATCGTGTTTGAAAATGTTTATACTTGTGTTTGAGGATGTTTATACCTGCATTTAAGGATGCGTATACCTGTGTTTGGAGATGTTTATGCTCGGGACTTTTTGTAATTAAAAATAAAAAGGTTATGTTATAATGGAGTTAATATGGATTCGTCATATGATAATTCTGTGTGGCCACAAGATGGCGATAGGGGCGGGTTAGGTACCGGTAGTAGTCGTGGTAGCGTTGGTTCTGGAACGATTCGTGGCGATGTTAATTCTGGAATGGGTCGTGGTGACGTTAATCCTGAGATAGTTCGCGGCGATATTAATTCTGGGGTGATCAGAGGTAATGTTGACTCTGGTGCGGGCCTTGATGTCAATGCTAGCGCAGCGAATAATTCTAACATCAATGTCGGCGCCGATATTCGCGCTAACGTAGCTGGTAATCATGGTGTTGACTTTAGTGCGAATTTAAATAATAACGCTAATGTTGGTAACGGTGGTCTTGGTAACGGTGGTCTTGGTAATGGTGGTTTTGGTAATGGGAACGGCGTTAATGTTAATGCTAATGCTAATAATAATGGTTTTGGTAGTAGGAATAATACTAATGCCAATAATAATGGTTTTGGCAATAGGAATAATGCTAATAATATTGTTTTTGGTAATGAGAATAATACTAGTGTTAGCGTGAATAAAGCTAATGATAGTGTGAATAATACTAATGTTAGCGTGAATAATGATGGCTTTAGCGATGAGGATAGTCAGGTTCAAGGGGATAGTTTTTATACTGATTTTAAGCAATCTGTCGATGCTTTGAGTGCGAATGATGGCGATATTATTCTTGGTGGTAAGAAGAAAAAGAAATGGCTGGTTTTTGGTATAATTGGCGGAATTGTGGCTGTGGTTGGTATAATGGCGCTAGTGCTTGCAATAGTGCTGACTTCTGGGCCTAAGACTGGGGTTGGAATAAAGGCGAAAAACTACGAAGAGGCGTTTAATATTTATGCAAACTATTTCCTGTTTGGAGAGAGGAGTAAGCAGGCGGTGAACTGGGATGCAACGATCGAAGATGGGTTTGAAAGCTATTTTAGGAAGGTGGTAGACAAGCCGTTTGAAATTGAAGCGATTAAAACTGGTGAGAAGACGGTAGGAGGCGAGATTGCAATAATGGATGCGGACTACGAGGTGTTTCAGGGGATGTTTATGAAGCTAGAGGACCGACCGGACGAGATGACGAGCATGGTGGAGGATTACGGTAAGAAGATAAAGTTTTTGGATAAATATTATAATGTGGGGGTGCCGACAGAAGCAACTGTTTTAGAAAAATATGTAAATGAAGGATATGACGCGGCAGAGGACTTTATTTGGGAGAAAGCAAATGCATATAAGGATGTTGGAATACTGTATGATAATGATGTGGTCGATTTGGTTGGAAGATATGGCGATAATCGATTATCGATAATAGAAGCTTATAATTTGGCCGGATGTTTAGTGGCGGGTGAGTTTGATTTTGATTGTACTGTAGTAAAGAAGAACGAACAGATTACTGAATATTCTAATAAGTCTATTGAGCAACTAAAGAAAATTTCTAGTATACAATACAATTCGTTTGTTGTGGCAATAAATGATGTGTTTGATTTTCGGGACGCTGTAGATGATTTGATTAGTAAGACAAATAGGGCTAAAAAGGAGTAATATGATATTAAGGGACAGAACTAAAATTGTGGTGTTTGGAGTGTTTACGATGGCACTTTCAGCGATTGGTGTTTTTTTGGGTAATAGTCAAGTCTATGCTCGTCCTTCGTTGGTTAATATACAAGAGAGCATTAGAAATAAAGTGATATATCAAGGCGTGTATAAGTGCTATACGGCCAATGCTATGGCCCCGAGTTTGATAGTGTCCGACTACCAGGATATTAATAGTATAATAAATTCTGCCGAAAATAGTGCTAATACGAATGGTAATTATGTACCGTTAGTGAGCGGATCGGAAGGCAGCAATATTTTTAATGTTAACGGGAGTATAGGTTATAATGTGGCCGATGATGGATTATCGTGTAAGGAACTAATAGTTGGTCATCGCGCAAATGCGCCGTCAATACTTGAGGTTTCTGGCAAGCGCGAGCCAGCGGCTAATGACGCGTCATTGAAAAAAGAATTTCTAAATAGTATGGGTTACGTTGAGAGCAGTAATGGTTCTAATGAATCGGATTTAAAGTGCTATAGTGCTATGGTCGAAAATGGCAATAATAGCTATTTGTCTAATATAATTTGTCAGGACGATGAGCAGAACCTGAGTTTTAGGGGGCAGTCTGTGGGGGGTGCGGAGTTTTATAGCGATAGCAACAATCGTCTTTGTTTGAGGCTTTCTGCGCCATCGCAAACTGGAATGGTAACGAGTGAGGCCGGATGCGCGCCGCTTAATGGTGATATTTCTCCTCAAAGTATTCATACTACTATAGAATTGATTTGTGGAGGTAATGATTGCGAATTTAATCAAAATGGGGTTAACGCAAAAATAAGCTTCTCTCCAAATGATAGTGGATATGTAGAGCAACCGGTGGGCGGTGATTCTGACAGAATGGTGCTCAAATATCCTGTCTCTGATGCTGGTATGCAGGCAGTTCGGTATTTGTCTGGTAAAGACTACACTGCGGATTCTTTGAAGATTAATCCTACGGAAAAGCGGATTTTGTATCAGGAGTATCTGACTTCTTATTATGGCGTAGAAATGAACTGCGATGAAGGAGCTCTTAGCGAAAATCTAGGGACAGTACGTTGGTTTGATTCGGCGGATGGTGTGATGAAGGATTGTCAAATTACGAGTGGGGGAAATAGCAATAAGAATAAGCCGGTAAACGGGGTCAATAGCCTAGGTGACCTCGGGTATCATGATATTGCTAATCTAGATGAACTGCTTACTGCTTTGAGTTCTGATGATATGAAAGATTATACTGAGGAAGAGCTGGCGGAGATGGGGGCTGTCGCGAACAGTAGTCGGGTTGATCAAGGTCCAACGGATGATTGTCGTGGTATGGGGGCGGGACGTTCACTTGGGTGGATATTGTGTCCGATTTTGGAACTAATAGGAGATGGGGCGGAAGGTATATATCAGAGTATGGTTGTGCCGATGCTTGAGATAAAGAGTTATTTGTTTAATGGACCAAATACCGCCGTTTATAAAGCTTGGTCTACATTTAGGGATATAGCTAACGTAATGTTTGTAATTGTGCTTCTAGTTGTGATTTTTTCGCAGGTGACAGGAATCGGTATTGATAATTATGGGATAAAGCGGATACTGCCGAAGTTGATCGTGTGTATTGTCTTAATAAATATGTCATATTTGATTTGTGCGATATTGATTGATTTATCAAATATATTGGGTAATGGACTAAGGTTGATGTTTGATAATCTCGGAAGGCCACTTAATGTGGATACTATTATGATTAATCATCCGGCTCAGGCTTACCCTTCTGGAGCTAGTGCGGGAAGTGGTTTTGGCACTACGGCGATTGAGGGGATGGTGGGCGTTGGTCTGCTAGTTGGGTTCGCGACGATGATTGGGCCGATTTGGGCAACTGGTATTGGTCCGATGGTCTTAATATCTCTACTCTTTGGTGCTTTGGGTGTACTAATCTCAATTGTTTTTACGTTTTTCTTATTGGGGGCAAGACAGTCGGCAATTGTAGTACTTGTAGCTATTTCTCCTGTGATCGTGCTCTTTAGTGCTCTACCTAATACGAAGTCTGTATATAGTAGATTTGTTAAGATGTTCCAGATTTTGTTGTTTGTTTATCCGATTATGGGTCTTCTTATGGGTGGGGGGAATTACGTATCAAAACTGTTGCTTTTAGCGGCTCCTGGTGAGTTTTATATGGCTCTCACTGCGATGGTGGTGGGAATTGTGCCGATTTTCTTTTTGCCATCACTACTCAAAGAGGCTATAACTGCATTACCGAAGGTTGGTCAGATGTTTAGTGGGCTTGGAGATAAAGCCAGAAATCTTTCGGGCATGGCTAAAGGCGCGGCTCTAAAAAGTGAACCGGTTAAAAATTTGGAAAGGTCCCATCAGCTAAGTGCTGCTGGAAAAACTCTTGATCGGCTTGGTAAAGTAAAAGGAGACTTAAGTGCCTCGCAAAAGAGGCAACTATTGGCTGCCGCTAGCACAAAGAAGAAGCTTGAAAATGAAAATGAGGCCGCAGATATATTTGTGGCAACGGAAAAATACCGAGGGCAAAGCATAAACACTTTGCGAAACGATCTAGATGATGTCTTGACGAGCGGGAATTCGGCGAAGGCAAAAGTACTACTTGGTGCGATGACTGAATTACACGGTGCAAAGAGTACAGCGGGATATTTAGGTGATTTTTACGCGGATAAGGGCAGAAACTTAGATACTCAAGGACTGCAGACGAGTATAGGAGCTGTTAAAGAGCATGTTACTTCTAACCCAGGTATAATGAAGGAGCTAAAAGAAGATAATAAAGACATTCTTAGTATGGTTGTAAGCGGTGGAGTAAACGGGAATGGGGTGCCCCAAGGCCTTAGTTATTTTACTGAGGAAGAAGCTAGAAAGAATAAGATGGAACATTGGGTGACGCAAAGTAAGGAAGCACTTCAAAGAGCTGCGGCTTCTGGTGTTTTGAATTACGATAAAGCTCAAGAAATTCTTAAGGCAAATAATGAGCCAAGTTCCGCATTTTATAATCGATTGAGTGATAAGAATAAGGCATACCTAGACGGAATTAAACCTAGTTCGGCGCCCGGTTCTGCTTCTAGTTCTACGGCTGGTGCTCCGCGTACTTCAACGCCGGTTAGTACTACTCCTTCTGGTATTATTCTGGGTGGGAGCGTTGATGCGGCTAGAAGGGCAGGGGGGTACAATGATTCGAATGCTGGACGACGCAATATGAATTCAAAGAACATGAAGGGCTAGTGTTGTAACTAACTGATTTAGTTGCTGGCCTGGATGACGTGGTCGAAGAGGCAGGAGATGGTGAGCGGGCCGACGCCGCCGGTGGTGGGGGTAATGGCGGCAAGGTCGGTTCGGCTGCGGATTTCTGGGGCGGTGTCGCCTTTTAAGACTCCGTCTTCGCTGGCGGTGCCAGCATCGACGAGAACGGCGCCAGGCTTAATCATTGAATCAGAAATCAAGCCGGGAACGCCGGTTGCGGTGATGATTATATCATACTGGTTAAGCTTTGTCAAGTCGTCGCCGCGATGAAAGAGAGTGACATTGTAGCCGGAGTTAACAAACATGCGGTACAAAGGTGCTCCGACGAGTTTGCCGCGGCCGACGATGGCGATTTTGGCAGTATTTAGTTTGATGTCGTAGCCAGCGAGTAGCCAGTTAATAGCCGTAGCGGTGGCAGAGTCGTATTTAGCGTTTTGGCCGAGGCCGTCGACGTCTTTTGTTGGGGTGATGAGATTGCAGAGTTCGTCGGTTTTAGCCCTTTCTAGGATGGGTAATTGGAGAATAATGCCGGAAATGGTTGGGTCGATATTGGCGGATTGGATTTTTGTGGCGATATCGGCTGAATCTTTAGCAAGGTAGTCTTCGACCGTAATACCAATATCGTTGCCGTATTCAATCTTAAGGTTGACGTATTTGGTGATGACTGGGTTGTCGCTGTCTCGTATGATGAGAAGTTTGGGGGGTTGCTGAAGGGTAGAAACTTGTTGTGCTTGACGGGCTTTGACGAATTCTGCTAAGTCTTGGCCGTTTAGAATTTTCATGATGATCCTTTCTTTAGTGAAATGATGATTTTTAGTCAGATAATGACGCTTTTGGCTATTATTTTAATGGTTGTGCTTGACGAATGGGGCTCTTGACGATCTGCGGAGAAGAGTCACTGGAGCTCTTCTGGCTCTTGCTCTAGCCAATAGCCAAATTTGTCGTAGACTGTGCTGGCAATTTCGTCGCGAGCTTTTTTGAGATCTTGGTAGGAGGTGGCGGATTCGTTGATGAGAACGAGACAGGCTTTTTCATTGACGCGGATGCCATGGAGGAGCTGACCTTTGAAACCAGCTTGCTCGATGAGCCAACCGGAGTTAATTTTATGACCATCTTTGCCGTGATGGACTGGGTAGCCTTTTTCTTCGGCCTTTTCGGCTTCTTCGCGGGAGAGATAGATGTTTTTGAAGAAGGAGCCGGCGCTGGCGATTTCTAGGGGGTCGGGGAGTTTATCGGCGCGAATGGCGCTGACGATAGAACGAATAGATTGTGGGCTGAAATCGGTGATGTTGTGTTCGGTGAGATAGGTTTCGATGGATTTGTAGAAGGGGCGTGACATTTGGCCGTAGGTGAGCCTTAGCTTGATAGAGACTACGAAGAAGCGGCCTTTGGCTGTGGTGTTGAGAAGGCTGTGGCGGTAGGAGAACTGCATGTCGGATTTGGTGAGGGTTTTGAACTGGCGTTCTTTAGTGTCGTAAACTTCGGCTGAGACAAAAGTGTCGGCGAGTTCTTGGCCGTATGCACCGATGTTTTGGACTGGGGCGGCTCCAGCAAAACCTGGAATTTTGCTGAGCGCTTCAATGCCGGTAAGATTATTATTGCAGGCAAACGCAACTACGTCGTCCCAGTATTCGCCGCCCATGATTTCGAGTTCGGCGCCGTTTTCGAGGTCGGTTTTTGTGATGCCGAGTATGCGGTTTTTGATGATAACGCCGTCAAAACCTTCGTCGTGACCGATAGTGTTTGCGCCATAACCTAGAATGAAAGTGCGATAATGAAATTCTTCGACGAAATCGTAGGCGTCGATAATGTCTTGTGGCGATTCTATCTCGATAACATAGCGGGCGGGGCCGCCGAGACGCATGGTAGTGAGCTTTGAAATAGGGACATTTTCGTATGTTATCATAGTATGATTATAACATATTTTGAGGGGAGGAAATTGGTTATGTTAGGGATTGTGTGGTGGCGGGGTTGCAATGAACTTTGGAGCGTGTTACATAGAGTGAAAAAATGTATTATAATGTTATAAAAGAAAGGTAATATTTATGACAAAAAAGGATGCGGTGGATAAGAAAAATGTTAAGACGGAGGTTGGAGCTACTGGTGGAGTAGCTAAGGGGGCCACAGACGGAAAAAGTGAAGCTTTGAAACTGGCGATTGCGCAGATTACGAAGCAATTTGGTGATGGCTCGATTATGAAGCTAGGTGAGACGCCGAAGATGGATGTAGAGCTTCTGCCGTCGGGGTCTTTGTCGCTAGATTTGGCGCTTGGGGGTGGTTGGCCGAAGGGACGAATTATTGAGATTTATGGGCCAGAGTCTTCTGGTAAGACGACTTTGGCGCTTCACGCGATTGCAGAAATACAAAAGCAGGGCGGGCAAGCGGCATTTATTGATGCGGAGCATGCGCTAGACCCGGCTTATGCGAAGAAGATTGGAGTAGATACTGCGAACTTATTGATCTCGCAGCCAGATAATGGAGAACAGGCGTTAGAGATTTGCGAGACATTGGTAAGATCCAATGCGGTAGATTTGATTGTAGTAGACTCGGTGGCAGCATTGGTGCCGCAGGCGGAGATTGATGGTGATATGGGTGATGCGCAGATGGGACTTCAAGCGAGACTGATGTCGCAGGCGATGCGGAAGTTAACTGGGATTATTTCGAAGTCGCGAGCGACGGTGATATTTATTAATCAGATTCGGATGAAGATTGGTGTGATGTTTGGTAATCCAGAGACCACGACGGGTGGTAACGCACTAAAGTTCTATGCGAGCGTGCGAGTGGATATTCGGCGGATTGGGCAGATTAAGGAGGGTGATAATATCTCGGGTAACCGGACGAAGATCAAGGTGGTGAAGAATAAAATTGCAGCGCCATTTCGTACGGCGGAATTTGACATTATGTATAATGAGGGGATATCGAAGTCTGGAGATGTGTTGGACCTTGGTGTGCAATATGGCGTACTAGATAAGGCCGGAGCATTTATTAAGTATAACGGTGAGACGCTGGGACAGGGGCGCGAAGCGGTGAAGAAATTGTTCCGCGAAAAGCCGGAGCTGATGGCGGAGATTGAGGCGAAAGTCCGCGAAAAGGCAATTGATTAGGCATTCTTGTGGTACTCTACTTCGTCTAGAGGTGCGCTACTCGCTCACCGTACCATAAGTACGGCTCGCTCTGTTGCCCCTTTATCCTCGTATAGCATTCACAATAATACCTAATCAAGAAAGGAGAATTATGCATCATGACGAAATGTGGCAGGTTTATGCGCCGAATGGTGAGGCTATTCCGGGGGAGGGGTGGGATTCGGCGCTAGATAATCCAGAAGTGACTGGGGCGGACAAAATTGTTGGGGTGGCAGTGGTGTTTTTATATCGATATAATGTTGATGGCGAATTGGAATTATTGTGGCAAAAACGCTCGCCTAAAGTTGACAGATATCCGGGAAAATATGACATTTCTGTAGGCGGACATATTAACCTCGGAGAAACTATTGTGGAAGGCGCAATACGGGAATGTCGGGAGGAAATTGGGGTTGAGGTCGGTCCGGAAGATTTGTATTTTGCAACAATGTCTCCTTATAATAAAAATAGATTTGCTTGGATATTTATGGTGGACTGGACGAGAAAAGAAGAAAACTTTCATTTTGATGACGATGAAGTGTCTGAGGTGAAGTGGGTGCCATTTAGTGAGACACAGAAGTTTCGCGCAACCTATGCGAAGGAGCCGATCAAGCGGGACAAGGTAACATTTTCGATGATAGAGGGGTGGTTTAGAATGCACGGATGTTTAGATGGAAATATTTAGATTAAAAGATGAAATTCCGGAGGAAAATAAGTCTCCTAGATTGATAAAACCTGTTAAAGGTGGTCTAATAGAAAGAAGCACTACAGACAGAGTAGAAAATGGAGGGGGTCTTAAGATTACCGATTTGAAGCAGGGTGCGAAGAATCCGAATCGGGTGAATGTTTTTGTAGATGGAAAATATAGCTTTTCGCTAGATGTGGCGCAGGCAGTGGATTTTGGTGTGAAGGTTGGGCGGGTATTGAGTGAGACCGAGTTAGAGGAGATGAGACGGGCTTCGGAGTTTGGCAAGGCATACCAGAGGGCGCTAGAATGGGTTTTGGTTAGGCCGAGGAGTGTGGGGGAATTAAGGGACTATCTAAAGAGGCGGGGAATGAGAAATGAAGCGGAGGAAAGGAAGAGAGAGTGGCAGAAGGAGCGGGAGATTGCAGATTTGATAGCAAAGGGCGAGGATGCAAATGCTAGACGGGTCAGTAAGAGGAAGCCGAGGCGTGGCGCATCGCAGAAGTATGATTTTACCGATCTAATCGTAGAGAGATTATGTGAACGAGGTTATGTGGATGATCGGAAGTTTGCGGCATGGTATGTGGAAAATCGGTTTGTGAAAAAGGGGGTTAGCCGAAAGAGGTTGCGAATGGAACTAATTAAAAAGGGGGTCGGGCAGGACGTGATTGAGGAAGTCCTAGGTGGACGAGTAGATGAAGAGGAAATTAAAAAGATAATTGCAAGGAAGCGAGCCAAATATACGCAAGAAAAGTTGATTGCTTATTTATGCAGGCAGGGGTTTTCGTATGATTTAGTACGGCAGGTGATGCAAGAAGAAACAGATAAGTGAATTGCGGGTGCTTTATAAATATTACTAGTGAGGAGTGGCTATAGTGTAGCTTTTTAGTATAGGAGCCAATGGCTTTAATGGGTTTCTTTTTCTTCTTTGTCTGCTTCGATTTGGGCGAGGTTTTGTCCGCGGAAGGGGTTGACGAAATTTGGGATGAAATCCTCTTTTTCGGCGCGACGTTTGAGGACTTTTTCTTCGTCTTTGACGATGATTTTGTAGTCTGTGATTTCGACGATTTCTCGACAAGAGATGGTGAGCTCGGGGTCGACGAAGGCTTTAAGTGGGGGGCGCTTAACGATGATTTGCTTGACAGTGAAATCATCAGAGTCGACAGTAAAAGCTGAAACCTTACCGAGTTTGGAGCCTTTTTTGGTTTCGACTTTGAGATCGATAAGGTCAAAATTGAGGGCAAGAATTTTGCTAATTTTAACAACGTCATCATCAGCGATGAGCTCGTCGGTGCTGTCGATAATCATACCAAGATCTGAATACTCACGAATACTTTTGATATCGAGTAAGCTACTAGAACCTCTCGAAATGGCGGGGCCGCTTAGCCTGAAGGCGACGATTTTAAGGTTGTCTGGGTCTACGATGATAGTATCGATGTGGCCGATGGGGCTTGAGGCTTGAATGCTAAGGATAGGAGTACCAATAAGGCGAGAATTATACACTAACATGATTAAATTATAACACATGTTATAATTGTCTCTATGCAAAGTGATGATGATTTGAAGGCGCAAGGTGGCGACTATTTGAAGGCGCAAAGTGATAACCGTTTGAGAGTGCAGAGCGATAACTATTCGAAAGCTGAGAGTAGCGACGGTTTGAAAGATAGAATGATTTTGCTTGATAAACCGAGTGGGATTTCGTCGTTTTGGGTTGTGGCGAAGGTGCGTGGCAAGATGCGGAAGGAGTTGGGTCAGAAAGTAAAAGTGGGGCATACGGGTACGCTTGACCCATTTGCTACGGGGCTTTTGATTGTTTTGACTGGGAAGATGACGAAAAAATCTGCAGAATTTTTGAAGCTGGACAAAGAATACGTAGCGACGATGAAGCTTGGGTACGTTTCTACTACAGGTGATCCTGAAGGGGAGATTCAATCATATTCAGCTCGGCGTGCATCGCTTGTTTCTGGCGCTGTTCAGCCAGTTCATGATCCCTTATCTTATCAAGATTTGCCTTCTTTAAAGACGATTGAGACTGTCACTAAGTCTTTTGTTGGGAAAATAAAACAGGTGCCACCGAAGTATTCTGCAATTAAGATTGATGGGGAGCGGGCATATAAATTGGCTCGAAAAGGTGAAGATTTTGAAATGCCGAGTCGGGAGGTGGAAATCTACGAGATTGAGATTTTGCGATATGAATGGCCGGAGCTTGAAATAAGATGCGCCGTATCGAGCGGAACGTACATTCGGACGTTAGCCGAAGATATTGGTGAGAAATTGAGGCTTGGGGCGTATCTAACGGCACTAAGGCGGACGAAGGTGGGAAAATACAGCGTAGATGACGCGATAAAACTGGATGATTTTTGTAAATAATGTTATTATTAGGATAACTAATTGGAGGAACAATATGAAAAAATATATTGCTGAATTTATTGGCACAATGGTATTGGTGCTGATTGGTTGCGGTACGGCTATGGCGGTGGGGTGCGATGCGATGCTAGGTGGTGGCTATATTTTGACGGCACTTGCGTTTGGGTTGGGGCTACTCACGATGGCGTATAGTATTGGGAATATTTCGGGTTGTCATATTAATCCAGCAGTATCGCTTGCGATGTTAATTTCGAAAAAGATGTCAGGAAAAGACTTTTGTGGCTACGTGGTTTCTCAGGTATTAGGTGCTTTTGCTGGAGCTGGAGTTTTGGCTTTAATATTTAATGGGGCCGGTATTGTGGATATGACTGGAGGGTTTGGAGCGAATGGTCTTGCTGGTGTAAATGATAATGCATGGGTAGGACTTTTGGTAGAAGTGCTGCTAACATTTGTGTTTGTGATTTCAATTCTTGGTGTGACTTCGGAAAAGGCCAAGCATGGCCATGTTGCGGGGCTAGTAATCGCACTTTCTCTAATTGCAGTGCATATTTTAGGAATTGGTTTAACTGGCACGAGTGTGAATCCGGCGAGGTCAGTTGGGCCAGCGATAGTTGCAGCATTTAGTGGAAATGGTGCACCGATGGGGGCATTGTGGGTATTTATTGCGGGACCACTCGTGGGCGGACTACTTGCGGCTTATACATACAAGGCGCTTGAAAGCAAATAGCTGAAACCAACTGCTTTAATTAACAAAAGGAGGATAAAATAGATGAATATCCTCAAGATGGGGAGCGGGTAGTGCTTTCTGGCGAAGTGATTGAAAAATCGACACCTTATTATATTATTAAGACGCGACCGGAGTGGGGTTGTAACTAGGTTTCGTTCTAGAGTTGTAGTTAGGTTTTACTCTCCGTTGACGCTAGGGGTGGAGTGTGCTATAATGTGAGCATGATAACAAAAGAGAATAAAACTAAGGCTATTGCCAAAGTCGCCCGTAATAAGGCGGATGTTGGTTCTCCTGAAGTGCAAGTTGCTATTCTGACTGAGCGGATCAAAGAAGTGACCGAGCATGTCAAGAATAATAAACATGACTTTATGGCCAAAAGAGGTTTAATGCAGATGGTTGGGAAGCGTAAGAAGCTTCTAAAGTATCTAGAAGAGACCGATTTTGAGCTATATAAGAAGACCATCAGCAAGTTAGGACTTAGGAAATAAAAAAGACCCCGCCTGTAAAAGCGCGGGGTTTTTGTTACGGTTCGGCTACCGCTTCTCGATGCAGTTTATTTGCTTCGGCGTCGACTTCGCTTAAATATGTAGCCATGTGACTAAATCTTTCTTTGATCTCTTCTGAGTAGTCTTCTTCTCTGACCTCACTTGGGTCGTCTTCTCTTTTATATACGAGACCATGTTCTAATGTCGCCCATAGATGCATTGCGCATGTCCGAATTTGAATTTCGACAGGAACGATGTAGGTTCTACCGTCAAAGAAAAGTTCTTTCTTTGCGATAAGGTGGAGACTTCGATACCCATTATCCTTTGGGTTTTTAATGTAGTCTTTTATTCCGTCTTTTGGAATATTGATTCGGAGACGAGCTTCGATGGCGTCTGCAACACGATACACGTCATCCAGGTATAAGGTGATGATTCTGATGCCTGCGATATCTCTGAGGTCAGTCAATATGGAATCAACGGCCATCTCGATATTTCGTTTGCGACATTTTTCTTTTGCTGAATCGAAAGTTTTGATTCGTGTCTCGATGGACTGAACTGTCGACTTCTCGCCGTTTAATGCTAGTTCTTCTAAGTAGTCATCAATACTCGTTTTGATATGCTCCATGGCTCTTTTGCAAAGTATTTGGCAAAAGTGATAGTTTCTGAGTTGCTCTTGGGGTGACATTATTTCGACCTCGCTTTCTACAGTGTAAAGTGCTGTTTAATCAAGTAACTAAACGTAACGTTCTTTATTATATCATATTTTGCTCTAAAAGGCAAGATTTGGTATAATTGGGGGTAGGATATTTAACAAATTGGGAAGACGGCAGATATAAGATGGGGCTTATACCTGAAGTTTTCCCAAGAAAGGATTATTTTTATGGAAATTATTAACCCTAATGGCAAGAAGACGGTGAGGGTTTCGACGGAATGGTTAGGGCGAGAACTGACGTTGGAAGTGAACAGAGTTGGTTTTCGTTCGACTTCTTCGGTCTTGGTGACCTATGGTGATACCGTGGTGCTTGGTTCTGTCGTGGTGGGAACTAAGCCAGTGGTGCAAGATTTCTTCCCGCTTTCGATTGACTACGAAGAAAAGTGGTATGCGGCAGGCAAAATCTCTGGGTCGCGGTTTATTAAGCGTGAAGGGAAGCCGGCGGATGAGGCAGTGCTCGTCGGACGGCTGATTGACCGACCGATACGACCGTTGTTCCCGAAGGGGTATCGCCAGGAGGTACAGGTGGTATGTACGGTATTGTCGATGGACCCGTCGTTTAGACCAGACTGTGTAGCGATGATTGCGGCGTCGTCGGCACTAATGAATGCGGGTGTACCATTTGATGGTCCAGTGGCGGGAATCCGGATTGGGCGAATTGGCGGCGAATTTAAAGGTTTCCTAAGCCCAGAAGAACGTGAACTTTCGCCAATGGATCTCGTGGTGGCCTGTAAAGATGGTAAGGTGATGATGGTGGAAGCCGGGATGAAGGAAGTACCAGAAGAGACTATTATTGAGGCGATGCACTGGGCGGTTTCGAATGTACAGCCGGCGCTAGATCTCCAGAGGGAGCTAGCAAAACAGGTAGATGCGACGCCGCAAGAGTATGAATTGGTGCTCCCGGATGAGGCGATTTTGAAGGAAGTTGAAGAGTGGACTAAGGGTAAGTTTGGCTCCAAAGTGCGTGGTAATGTAATGGAGAGAGCGCATATTTTGGATGATATTAAATATGCGATGCATGATGAGTTTGCGCTTGCTAAGGGGCAAGGTGAGACGGATAATGAAAAGGTGGCATGGTATGATGAAAACTTGCGTGATATTTATGATCAAGCGTTTGAA
>JAEEGL014801254.1_pt1 | contig 39935 bp, 35 predicted proteins | sample 9134231 | NCBI WGS metagenome assembly JAEEGL01 (sample SAMN16246548, study PRJNA631951) | gut metagenome | biome: gut microbiome; feature: rumen; material: fiber-attached | host: Bos | place: Iran: Karaj | collected 2018-10
ATGCACGAGATGAAACGCGCTGAGTTCCAGCAGGTGATAGATGTAGACCTCGTGGCTCCTTACATCGTTTCAGCCGCTGTGATTCCTGAGATGATGGAGCGCCGCGCCGGTAAGATTATCAACATCTGCTCGATGATGTCGGAACTCGGCCGCGAGACAGTCAGCGCCTACGCAGCCGCCAAGGGCGGACTGAAGATGCTGACCCGCAACATCTGCTCTGAGTATGGTGAATATAACATCCAGTGCAACGGCATCGGTCCCGGCTATATCGCCACCCCTCAGACCGCTCCGCTGCGCGAGCGTCAGCCCGACGGCAGCCGTCATCCATTCGACTCCTTCATCTGCGCCAAGACCCCTGCAGGCCGCTGGCTGAACCCGGAAGAGCTTGGCGGACCGGCTGTGTTCCTCGCCTCGTCAGCTTCTGACGCAGTGAACGGCCATGTGCTCTACGTTGATGGAGGAATCCTTGCCTACATCGGCAAGCAGCCGTGATGTTCTTTAGTTTTTAGCTGTCAGTCAGTTGTTAGAGATTTACCTTTGCAGGATTTGTCTTTGTACGATTCAGAAAGGTGAATGAGGACAGCGTAATCTGAGCATTCGGAATAATCGGAAATTTCGGAAAAGTCTGAATAGCAGAAAACTAAAGAGGAAACAGAGAAGGAAGGATATCAGATTTAGGAATCTGCCTTTTTACAGAGTATCAGCACCCGCGATACATCCCACAGTGTGGTGGCGAAGATATAGTCTTCGCCACCCTCTTTTATGCTTATGCGTTTACGGAGCTCATCTACAGAGAGCGGGAAATTCCTCACCGTGATATTCGCTTTAGACACCCGTTCGCGAATATTCTTCACCCCCGTCTTGTTGAAAGGGAAAAACCCGACCACTTCGAATATTCTTCCGGGAAAGTCTGTTCGTTTCTCCGAGGAAGTGTAGAGATGGCTGTGCCTGTGGAGTTTCTCCACTCCATATTCAATCCCCACACTTTTGAACGCCCCTGCTTTGAGGATGGCAGCATTAGGCTCATAAAGATAAAGCCCAATCTGATGAGCATACTGTGGCTCCGCCGCTTTCTCACAGTCAGGCGAGAAGGCAAAGATGTCGGTGTGTTCCTGTGTGATGTTCACGCAGTGGATTGTCAATGGTGAATCCAGAAGAGAAAAGGCGCTCAACACCATCAGAATCTCTTTACACTCTCCATTCACTCCGACAATATGAATCTCACGGACACCTGATATTTTCCGACGTGCCTGTGAGATGTCGAGCATAGGCGAGAGTTTCACCATCGCAACCGCTCCTTTGTCCAAAATAAGCTGGTTAAGCGCACAGATATCCGGTGTACAGTCTTCAACCGCCACCGTCTTTCGTCCTTGAGTATCGCGTCGTGCGGGGTCGATAAAGAGCACATGCTGATGAGGAAGTTCCGCCAGATGGGACTCACAATCGTCGCAGACCACATCGACATTGGTCACTCCAAGCAGCGGGAAATTAAGTCTTGCGATTTGGCACAGCTCCTCGTTTCGCTCCACGAATGTGGTTTGACAATTGCCCAGCGCTTTGGCAATCATGGTAGCGTCCACGCCGAACCCGCCAGTGAGGTCAGTGAAACGGATGCAGTCATCCAGATTATCTATCATCAATGATTTCACAATCCGTGCTATCACCTCCCCCTTATATTGTGCTGTCAGTTCTGACGAGCATTGTTCCATGGAGAGGTGTTTCGGATAAATGACACCATCGGTTGCCGCCCATGTTGGCAGTTTTTTCCGAGCCGTCTGCCATCCCTTGATTTGAACGGCAACGTAATGTATGTCGAAATCAGGAGCCGCCGGATTTCGTAGCAGGAGCTCACGCACATCCTCGTTACGGTGGTTTCTGATAAATTCCTTCTCTTGTTCGGTCATGACTGTTCTTTTTTCCTATCTGCAAAATTACAGAAAAAATGCAAAACAAACATTACCATTTAGCTGTAATTATCTACTTTTTGCGCCAATTACATAAAAATACATGATTTTTTGAAAAAAATCACCCTAAAATTTTGTCATTAAAAACTTTATTGCCATATTTGCACTTGAAAAAAGATTTTTCATAGTTAAGGTTTAGGTTAAAAATAGGAAGGCAATGGTTCGCGAGGGACCGTTGCCTTTGGTTTTTTTCTAGGAGATTCTAGGATACTCTAGGAAAAACTAGGCTATCCTAGGAAATCCTAGGAGAGCCTAGGAAACTCTAGAGCCTAGGAGAGAGCCTGCGCCGATTAACGGCTGCTCACCCGCTTGTACGAATAATTGGCTGCGCCGATTATTGGCTGCACTCGGCATAGCCCGAACAAGTTCGGCTCTGCCCTCGCTTGCACGATAATTTAAAAATCTTCTTTGCGCTGGTATTTTTTCAGGTATTTGAGGTTCCAGTGAAACTCGTCGGGCACAGGGTCGTAGCCATAGCCTCCCCAAGGGCTACAACGGAGTATACGCCAGATGGCAAGATAAAGCCCTTTGATGGGTCCATGCTTCTTGAGCGCCTGTACAGCATATGTTGAACATGTTGGCCGGTAACGGCATGCTGGAGGAGTAAACGGAGAGATGCACTTCTTATAGAAATAAATGGGCAGCAGGAGAATCCAAGTGATGATTTTCCCAATCCATTTGAAGATAAACTTAAAAGGGAGGAGGATATATTTCATGGTTTACGGTTATTTAGGTTGTATGATAAGAGTGCCAGACTGGATTTTCAGATTATTCGGGATATCGTGATTTCGATTTTTAATGCAGGCAGATTATCGGAAATAATATCAGGAGTTGATTTTTTCCTGTGTTTTCCTGAGTAGTTTAATCATGCTTTTCTCCACCTTTACGGTGTCACACGGCTCATCAGCAAGAGAAATAAAAGCGATATAGAGCTTCATGCCATGTTCGTTGCAGGATTGTACGAGCTGATTCTTATTGAGCCTGTACATCTCTCTGATTTGTCGTTTAATCCTGTTACGGTCGACCGCATGATGCATTCTTCTTTTGGACACACTGATCAGCACCTGCACAGGATATTTGTCGTTGTCCTTGAGTGGTTCAGTCATGAAAATAGCACGTAGCGGAAACACAGTCATCGCTGTGTTTCCGCCGCTAAACAGTTTGTCTATGATAATTTTACTACAGATCCTTTCTTTTTTTGGAAAAGTAAAATTCATTGTATCAATTATTTCTTACACACTCACTTCTGGTGTTTTTTGATGTAATCCTCAATGATGGCAGGGACAGAACGCAGAGTTGGAGTCGGTTTCATATCGACCCTGAGTCCCGCTGCCTCAGCCGCCTCAATAGTTTTCTGTCCAAGACAAGCAATGGCGACTTTGTCCTGCTTGAAGTCAGGGAAATTCTTCACGAGCGAGTTGATACCTTCCGGGCTGAAGAAAACGAGCATGTCGTAGTCGAAAGGCTCATCCGGAGTGAAGTCGTTGCTGACGGTATAGTACATGACAGCCTCATCGTGTTTGAGATCCGCCTCGTCAAGTTTGTTTTTGAGGTCGTCGTTGTGAGCAGACGACTGTGGCACGAAATAGTTCTCGTCGGGATGGCGCATCATAATCTGAACGAGGTCGTCGATGAGTCCAGTCTCCGGGAAGAAAACCTTTCTCTTCCTGTACTGCACATATTTCTGAATATAGTGAGCCACCTGCTCAGACTTGCAGAAATATTTCATGTCGGATTTGATGACCACTCTGAGTTCTTTGACAAGCTGGAAAAAATGGTCGATTCCGTGTCGTGAAGTGAAAACTACAGCAGTATGTCCGTCGATGGACACTTTCTGTTGGCGGAAATCCTTTGCCGCCATCGGTTCAATTTTAATAAAAGGCCTGAAAACCATCTCCAATCCATATTTTTCCTCTAAATCAAAATATGGCGACTTCGCAACTTGCGGTTTAGGTTGTGAAATAAGAATTTTAGGAGTCATTTACTTGAAAATTTGCCGGCTGAATGTCGGTATCCTTAATTAAATCTTTTTTTTTACAAATAGAGCACTTTTAAACAAAATATAAGTCAGCCGTCTGCCCTGAATTCAGTCCTATCCCAATCCTCTAATATCGGATTTTTTGCATTATCAAAAGGGCAGGCAACACTTCCACGGCGCAAAAGTACAAAAAAATCAGCAAAAAACCATGTTTCTTCGCCTTAAAGTTGACAATTAGCTTATAAAACAATAATATTTCGTACAGAATGAACAGAAAAAGTAAAATCAGAGTTAGCAATTTCTCTGGAAATCCAGCAAAGAGCTCAATGAGCGCAAAAGGGTATAAAAGGAAAGAAAAGACCCCCGTGAGAAAGAAGAAGGAACTGATCCATCTGGCATTCAAATCATGTCGGAAAAACACCCAGTTTATGATTGCGTAGAGTATTCCCTTGACGAGGAAAAACAGCAACACAAGCGCACTGACCTTAAAAGCAAGACCTAATCCAGGACTTTGGCTTACGTCGGTCATTGTCGGTTGAGCCCCTCCGTGATAGATGGTGGAATGTACGCTCACGATGAGTCCGAGTGAGCAGCATGTGAGCAGCAGTAGCGTTATGAGTGTGAAATAGTTGTTTGCCACAGCCTGAGGCTTAGAGAAGGTATAAAGTTCTTCGGGCGAGAAGAAGTCCCGTATGCGGTAAGCGATATACTGCCTGTGACGGTAGATGATGACAAACACCATGACCGTCAGCACGAGTACGAAAGAGATCGTCCACGAGCTGAACCCAACGCTCTGACTTCTGGAAATGCCCTCCACGCTCTTGTGCAAGGTGTCGGCCGTCTCCTTAGCCTGAGTGGCTGTGACAGAATTGAAGATGGCGCTGAGAGAATCGGAATATGTCTTTAAAAAACTTGGCAATTTATTTTTGCTGTTATGCGGTTGGACGGAATTCAGGTATTTCGGGACATCGGGATTCCGACGTTATTATCCGGGATTCCGGTATTTCCTCCTTACACCTTAAACATTACATCTTAAAACCTAAACAATATTAAATGTCTGTTTGATGATATCCACATAGTCGAGTTTTTCCCACGTGAAGAGCTCCACTTCCAGCTCCTTGTCGCCTTCATACCTATTATTGAAACACTTGGTGACAGTTCGTGGCGCCTGTCCGAAATGTCCGTAAGCCGCAGTCTCGCTGTAGATAGGATTTCTGAGTTTCAAGCGGTCTTCAATCTCCTTTGGTCTCAGCTTGAATATCGGCTTTATCCGCTCAGCGATTTCGTTGTCGGAGATATTGAGACGGGACTTCCCATAGGTGTTGACATAGATGCTGAGAGGTTCAGCCACTCCGATGGCATAGCTGAGCTGCACGAGAATCTCATCCGCCACTCCAGCCGCCACGAGGTTCTTTGCGATATGCCGAGCAGCGTATGCAGCCGAACGGTCCACCTTCGAGGGATCTTTTCCGCTGAACGCCCCTCCTCCATGAGCACCTTTCCCTCCGTATGTGTCGACGATGATTTTCCGTCCCGTAAGTCCTGTATCGCCATGAGGTCCACCTATGACGAACTTTCCCGTGGGGTTGATATGATAAGTTATACCCTCCTTAAAGAGCGCCTTCACATCCGGGTTTTCGATTTCCCCGACAACTCGAGGAATGAGAATATTCTTCACATCGTTTCGGATGGCATCCAGCATTTTCTGATCAGCCACCGCCTGTGCCTCATCGGATTTGTCAACGGGCTGAATAAAATCGTCGTGCTGTGTTGAAACGACGATAGTGTGTATTCTGACCGGTTTTCCATCATCAGCATATTCAACGGTGACCTGGCTTTTGGAGTCGGGTCTGAGATATGTCATCACCTTACCCTCTCTGCGGATAGCTGCAAGCGTCCGGAGGATATGATGGCTGAGCTCAAGCGGAAGCGGCATGTAGTTGTCTGTCTCATTGGTTGCATACCCGAACATGATTCCCTGATCGCCGGCACCCTGGTCCTCAGGTTCTTCCCGCTCCACTCCCCTGTTGATGTCTTCACTCTGCTCATGAATGGCAGATAAAACCCCACAACCTTTAGAATCGAACTGATACTCAGCCTTTGTGTAGCCGATACGTTCGATGGTTTTTCGTGCCACCTCCTGCAGGTCAATATACGCTTTTGACTTCACCTCACCTGCAATTACGACCTGTCCGGTTGTCACGAGCGTCTCGCACGCCACTTTAGAATTGGGGTCGTAAGCAAGCAGGTTGTCGAGGACGGCATCTGAAATCTGGTCAGCCACTTTGTCGGGATGACCTTCACTCACTGATTCTGAAGTAAATAAATAGCCCATACTTTAAATGTTTAAAATAGAAAAAAATTAAAAGTGTGGGAGAAAAGGGGTGATGCACTGGCATGAACTTTATTGCCGGGGGGATAGCCGGGTAATAAACCTGTTCATGTCGTTTTAGCATTTTTTTGTGTGGTTGCAAGCAGCCCAAATCTGTCCACAATGATATAAAACTGAAATCGGCTGCAAAGTTACGATTTTTTTTCGAGTTTCTTTTTAGGTTTTAGGTTTTTAGGTTTTAGTTTTAGCTTTTTTTAGGTTTTTTGGGGATGGGAGGGATGAGAACTATGGAAATTACGGGAAGAATCAAAAAAAGCGGCAAACGGTTGATGCCGTTTGCCGGATATGGATGGTTTCCCTCGGTTAAGATGAGGGGTGATAATCAGAAAATGAGATGAAAGGTTTTACTCGAACGCCGCGTCGATGCCTCCATTATTGGTCGGAGGCGCAGCCGGTGGTGGCGTAGGCTGGGCAGCAGGAGCAGGAGCCGGCGCAGGTGTGGGGTTCGCAGCCGGTTTTTCAGCCGGGGCAGCTCCTCCTCCGTTTCCGGCAGGCTGGCTTTCGGTTTTAGGTTGTGGTTTGGGCTGCTGCTTCTGTTGTTGTTTCTGCTTGTTTTGTGACTGGCTGCTGTTCCGTTTGTCGTTTTTCTTTCCGTTCGCCTGCCAGTCGTTGTTGCTCTTCCTGTTTTTGTTGTCGGACTGCTGGCTTGCCGCCGTTGATTTTGATGAGTTGTTGACAGAATCCCGCTTCTCTGCCCCATAAGCCTTCTCATCAGGGTTATTATAATTTGTAAGCGTGTCCTTGATTGTGCTCTTCTCCTGGTTTTTCTCCCAGTGAGACACATTCATGTCGCGTTGCTTTGGTATGTAATAGAAAAGGAAATAGGCTGCAGCTGCAATGAGCACAAGCATGACTTTTACCCATGGAAATTTCTTCTTCACCTTTTCCTTGACCGGTCCATCGGAAACGAAATCTCCCTCAGCCACCTTCGTGACCGCCTGCTTATTGAGTTCCGGAATGTAATTAACGACATTGGCTCTGGATGTCGCCTCATCGTTTCTCATCTGGTCGTCTCCCTCCTCCTGTTCCACCTTCTCCACCCGGATAATATAAGCAGAGTGGTTGTCCTTGTTGTCGAGAGCAGTAGAGATGAGCCGTTGCTGCTTCGCAGTGTCGGTGTTGTCGCTTGCGAGAATTCCCATTATATCCGATTCCTCCGTCCGTTCAAGCATTCCGTCGGAGCAGAGATAGAAATAATCACCTGGCTGAACGTCTGTTGTGTTGACGGTCTCAGCTGATATCCTGTTATCCTCTCCCGGCATCATCGCCCTTGTGATGATGTTCTTCTTTGGATGTGTTTTCATCTCCTCATAGCTGATTTCTCCGCTTCTGAAGAGTTCGAAAACAAGAGAATGGTCGCGCGACATATAAAGGAACCGTTTTTCGGATGGCCTGACATGGTAAATTCTGCTGTCACCGATATGCGCCATGAAGCATCCCCCTTTATGGAAGAGAATGAAAGTGAGCGTAGTGCCCATTTTTTTGCTTCCTCTGTTGTCGTCCGCCTCATCCAGAGCCTGGTATGCCATTTCAAGTGCTTCCTCGAACATCTCGTTGTTGAACACAGTCTCATCGTCCACATGCTCGCTGACATATTTTGCAAACGACTCTGTGACGATTCGGCTAGCCTGCTCTCCATGCTCATGTCCACCCATTCCGTCGCAGACGATGAAGAGCCTGTCGTCTGCCGTGGCATTTCCGGAAGACGGATAGATGCTGTCTTCCTGGTTATTCCGTTTTCCCAGTTCATAGATGAACTGCGGCTGTGCTAATGAAAATTTCATAAGAAACGTTGGTTATATACTTTATTCCTTAGTTACTGATTGAACACGACGACGGTGTGTCCCATTCTGATTGCAGCTCCTGACAGAAGTACGGTCTCCTCCTGTTCAGCCACAGGGATGTTGTTGACACTAAGTCCGTTTTTCGCATCCTTGCGTTTGAGCGTATAAACGGTGTTGCCGGAGAAGTCGGTCTTCTTGGTTATGACGGCATGATGTCGTCCCATATACATGTCGGTCGTGTCGATTTGTATGTCGGCTGTGGATGTGCCGGCTCTTCGTCCGACAACACTGACAGGATTGTTGATGTAATACTTCATGCCCTCGAACTCGAGCCATGCCGTAGAGTTATCATTCGTCAGCCCGCTCCCATAAACGGTTTCGTTTGAGTTCTCATCTTTAGCCTGTTGTCCGGGTTCTGCCGTCTGGCTGTCGACGAAATTGACAAGGAGGGATGTTCCGCATTTGGGACATTTCACGGTCTTTGCGACGACGAGTGCGCTGTTGGGAACTTTCAGCCCCTGCCCGCATCCAGTGCATTTGATGATTTTCTCTGATAAAATATTGCTCATATTGAGTTGTTTGTTTGTTTTTTATTTCTTCGTTATTATTTCTTTTTTATAAATAAGAACGGATTTACCAACGAATAATTGTCATGTTGTCGTTAAAATTTCCCCACATCACAGGATGTTGTCTTCGGTTGGTGAGATTGATGACTTTGGTGCTGACATAGTCGAAAAGTTCCCTTGCGCTGATCACCCTGTCCTGATTCTTGTCAGCATAGCCTTTAAGTCCCTTACCAAGGAAATAGGTGAATGCGCTGTTCTCCAGCCCGTAGACCTCCCTCGACGGCTCTGCTGTTCGTGAGGACAGGAAGAACATAAGACTGACTCCTGTGTCGAGTCCGTTTGTTCTGCGGTTGTTGGTCCTCATGCCTCCCGACATACAAGCATCGGCAAAAACGAGGCGTTTTCTCGCTGAGCATACTTTCATACAATCCGTCACGGCACTGTAGGGCAGCTGCCCGTCATAGCATCTGAAAGACCCTCTGATTCCGTGTCCGCTGAAAAAGAGAATGACGGTGTCGTAAGCTGTGGCTTTGGAGTATGCCTGCCTCATGGTAGCCTTCACATTTCCGACCGTGGCCTGGCGGTTAGTGAGGCAATAGACCTCCGCCCCCCCATTCCGCTGGAAAAGGTTGGCAATATACACCGCGTCGCGCGCAGAGACGGTAAGGTCGTTGGCATATCCCGGATAGTCGCTGAGTCCGACACATACCACAAAGTTCTTAGCGCATGCCGTTGTGGCACACGCTAAGAACACTGCTATGTGGAATAATCGTTTGCTTATGGTCATTTAAAGTTTTTGAGTTGGACGATTTTTTTTAAATATTATAGGGACTATAGAGACTATAGGAACTATAGAGACTATAGAAGCTATAAGTTGTTATCAGACGAGTCCGAGAGTGTCGGCATCGGAGACATAGTCTGGCATATCGGATACACTGTCATCAGAGTCGGTATTGCAGAATAATCCGTCAATCATGTCCAGTCCCTGATCCAAGCTGTCACAGTCGTTGACAAGTGTGGCAACAGTTCCGAGAATGTCGTCGGTGGTGAGCACTCCGTCGCCATCGGTGTCAAGCAAAGACTCAATCTGCTCAATGCCGTCGAGCGAGTTGTCGAGCGTGATGATTTCCGGCTGACTTTCCGTTTCTAGTCCAGCGCTTTCAATAATCTGCACTGCATCATCGTCGTTAATCACCGACACCTCATCATTGTTGCCGGCATAGTTATCGTCAGCTATTGCAATGACATCGTCGTTGAAAACATGTTCCCCCTGGACGAAATGCACATCCTGATGATTATGCGCAAAAAGCTCAGGGAACTCAATCTCCTGATATTCGCGTACCGCCACAGCAGTGAACTCGTGCTGTTCAGACGGACTAAGCGCATTCCATTCAATCTGGTTGAAAGTTCCATACACTCCATCCCTCCAGATGAACGCCTGTCCCGGTCCGAGCTGCTCACGTGCCATCGCCCAAGCCTCGGCAAAAGAGAGGCTGTCGTCGACTGTTGTGATATTCACCTGATGGACTCCCTGGTCAAAAGCCAGATTGTCATCAACCGGCTGATGTCCGTTCTGATACACATTGATGGTGATATGGGGTGAATGGCTGTCGGCCATTATCTGTTCGACATCGTCGTGCTGCTGTCTTGGAGTAGCAGCGTGCTGAGTAGCATGTTCATGCGTAGTCGTTGAATGAGCGGCAGCTGCCGTGTTAGCTGCCTCATTAGCCACCTCGTCGAGTCTTTCCTGAGCCTGCTGGCGTGATACAGGAATAATAGGGTTTCCGTCGTCGTCGAGCATAACGGGGTCGTCGTTTGCCGGTTCCACCTTGCTCTCCTCATTACCATTTCCTACCCTGACACTGTCGCTGGCCTGAGCGCCCGCCAGGAGGGCATCCTCGTCCGCTCCCTTTCCAATTCCTGAAGCATAGATACCCCCTCCCGCAAGCAGGAGTCCGAAAGTACCTCCAATGGAAAGTTCTTTCCATGGTTTTCCCTTCGACTGAACGAGCGTAGCTTCATCCTGCACCATGGGATTGTTTTCCACATTCATACCCTGGTCATCAAAGCCTTCGTAAAAGGTTGTGTTTTTTTCGTTTTCATTCGTAATCATAATTTTCCGTTTTTTGATGTTAATAACTGATTTCTGGTGCAAAGTTATGACCTTTTGTTATTTTCACCAAGAAAAAGAAAGCAGATTCCACAAAATAGCGGGTTTAATGTATGAAATCATCAGTTTTCGATTTATCCTCAAAATTCGTTTGTTTTGAACTTTGCCTTACAGAGCGGGCACTCGCCCAGATTGACCAGCCTCTCATAACGGTAGGACTTACCCAAAGATTTCTTGCATGCCGGACATACATATTCGTCGTAAAACCGCTGTTCCCTCTCCTTAGCCTCCCTGACTTTACGTGGCGCGCTGAAAAATGTTGATATAATGGTCCACACCACAGATATAATAGCAAACGTGTAGAGGACGATTCTCAAGGTCTTCACTGTGCTTAAATCCATACCGAAGTCGCTGAATGAGATGATAATAGCGAACATGGAAAAAAGTCCAGTAATTCCCTTGAGGGCGTTCGATCTCTGTACAGAGATTTTTTGTTTTTCCTCCCATTGCTCAAATTCATTCCATACTTTTTCGAGATGGCTGATACTGACTAATTTCACGAGTTTGAGAAAAGAGGTGTCGAGCCTGTAGTGCTCTCCTCCGAGCTCCACGACATCGTCGGCAGTGATATTTTTGCTGATTACTCTTGCCCCGTTCACAAATGTGGCATTTCTGTCGTTAATGTTCGTGATTAAAGCCGTTCCGTCGTCGTTACGTACTATTTTGCAATGTTCTCTGCTGACCGACAGTGGCACGGGTCCTTGCGTCGCCGTCTTTCCATTTGTAGATATTTCGAGAATATTTTCAGGAGCCTTACGCCCTATCAGAAATTCCTGCATTGTTATAATTATTTAAAAAGGAGTTATCATTCTTCGGTATAGGGAGTTAATGGGGAGGATTCTGTAGACACATCTCTTTGACAGTTTTGAGCGCCTCCTTGGATGCTGGTAGTGTGAAAGCGAATCTTTCAAAGTCAGACAGCACGAGTTTCTGCTTTGCAATATGTATTTGGCAGATGAACCGTGTGTTGACAATGTATTTCTTACCGATACGCATAAACACAGGCATGTTGTCCGGGGACTGCCTGCTGATCATCTGCTGTGTGTTTGCGAGGTTCATGCCGACAACAATCTTCATGTTGTTGACGGTGTAGATGTTAGTATAGTTAGCATCCGCCTCAAAATAGACCACCTTATGGAGATTCACACGTAACAGTTCGTCACGGTTTTGAAAAAAAATCCATTTATCCATCTTTTCTGAATTCTTAAAATGCAAAGTTAAGCTAAATCAGCGGTTTTAGCAAGTTTTCCGGTGAAATATTAGTTTTTAGTTGTTAGTTTTTAGTTGTTAGTGAATTAGATAAGGAAAAACACGCCACTATGGAATCCATTATGCTTTTTATTCCTGAACAAATTGTCCGTTCTGGTCCACTTCCCCCTTTTTTCCCTGATACTCCACGACAGCCGTTCCGTTTTTATACGAATAGATATAATCATATCTTACAGGCAGCTCAACATTTCCTTTTTTGTCGACGAGTCCGTATTTCCTGTTTTTCTCCACCTTCATCAGTCCTCCGTAAGATGATGAGAAGCTGTAAAGGTAATCGTATTTCACTGGCAACACCACTTCACCTTGCTTGTTGACCAGTCCGTATTTCTTATTCTTCTCCACTTTCATCAATCCTCCGTAAGATGATGAGAAGCTGTAGAGGTAATCGTATTCGATAGGGAGAACAACCCTCCCCTTTTCGTTGAGCAATCCATATTTCCCCTTTTTCTCCACTTTCATCATCCCTCCGTAAGATGTTGAGAAGCTGTAAAGATAATCATAGAGCGGTGGCACCACCTCATTGCTGTCTTTGTCGATAAGTCCATATTTCCCGTTTTTCGTCACCTTCGCCATGCCTTTATATGATGATGAGAAGGCATAGACGTGGTCGTAGTTCTCTTTCGTGTTTTCCCCTTCGTAAACATCAGTCCTGTCTGCATCATCCCGGTAATTGCCTGGCATCGGCAATTCAGCCAAATCCTCGTCATTTTCGGCATCATCCGCCTCTGGCTGTTTTCCGACAGTCTGCGCAGCTTGTATTATATTGTTGTTCTCCTCCTTGTTTTTGTTGTAGTATCTGATGCCCAGATAAATGCACACAACAATCATGCATAGCGCCGCCGCAAAAAATATTCCCGACAATCTGTCGGTTTTACTTCCGCTCTGCGAAGAATCAGCATTTTGATAATGAATGGAATCGTTCCCGCTGTTTGCCGTCTGCCCCTCTTTCTGGTGTCTGAAATCCAGATTGTTTTCAGCCGTAGTGATGTCCTCGGATTCGTCTTTCAGCAGTGTGAAATCGACATTTTCTGTAAGTCCGATTCCGTAGGCAAGGCATTGAAAGCAAAATCTGACGAACCGTTCTTCAAATCCCTCCCGTCTGACAATCTTTCCCACACTCTCATTGACAAACACACTCCAGTTGTCGTTCTGTCCCTTCAATTCAGCCAGTTGTGCCGCATATCCTGCTGCCACGATTGATTTCATTACAAAACGTAGTGGCGGGGGATTGAATTCTGAAAAATCAGACAAGAAACTGATTAATATCTCGTCTGAATAGATGTCCGCCGTGTGGCCTTGCACAATCTGGCGCAAGGCAATATGAAGAGGTGGTTTCAATTTTGGTTTTATGGAAAGGATTATTCTTTGTGGAAGGAATTATACCGGCACTCCATTGGATGGATCCGCAGTCTGTTCGTCCGGGGTTTCGGTAGTTTCTTCAGTGCAATCTGATAATACCTCATCCATCTCTCCGTTTTCCAATGGTAGTTTTTCCTCTGTTGCTGTTTCCTCTGTTGCTGCTTCCTCTGTTGCTGCTTCCTCTGTTGCTGCTTCCTTCGTCTCCGTCATCGTTTCGTCGTCTGGATTTGTCACAGGCTCTCCGTCGGTTGCTGCGCCCGTCGGTTCAGTGGAATCTTGTGTCAGACTATCTTTATCCAGCTCGGTCTCTTGTGATTTGAGCGTCTCCTTCGCCTGTTCGATGATTTCGCTATAATCGATTTGCTGCTCAAATTCGTTACCGGTGAAAGTCTGCTGTTCTTTCGCCAGGAAGGCAATTTTTCCGCTGAGAATCTCGAGCCTGTCGGAAGCCTTCCTCAAGTCTTTTATAGCATAGTTAAACTCAATACCCGCCTTTTTCATGTCAGTATTCCATTTAGACATCTGCTCTTTGAGCTGTTGCTGTTTCCGGTCGAGCATTTTGATGCGGTCAGCCTGTTCCTCAGCCTGCAATCCCATATAGTCGATTTGGAACTGAATGAATTTCCCTATATAAGTATTGGCAGCCACCATGTTGAAAACCGCCGCCACAGTTGCGTCGTCCTTACTTCCTATTCTGGAAATAATGGGGAGGTCGTCGCGTAGCTGCTGTGTAGCGGCTGCAATTCCGTCCTTGACCAGAATTTTGAGAATTTCCACATAGAAATAGGCAATGTTTTGCATTTCTCCGTAGGTGTCGTCGATGCCGTCGGACCCCAGGAAAACCGCGACAGGAGTGGCAGAGCTGTTTCCGTAGCAATATCTAAACTCGTTGATGGCTTCGGAATCACAAATAGATGTGGTTTTATTCAGGAAACAACGTTCATCCCAAGGGATTGGTTCGTCCCATACCTGCTGTTGTCCATGGAAATTGATGTCGTTATGAAAAGAGATGCATTTTCCGTCACCAAGATGAAACGCGAACCAATAGTCTTCAGTCTGCACATAGACCATGAGCGTGCATCCATACTGCTTGTTGAGCGTTGAATCGGCAAAAGGCCGGGTGAGATTGTCCAAAAACTCGAGTCTGTATTTCTCCGGCACATGCTCCAGCTCCCATTCAGAGAGTGGGTTCTCCTTTGCATGCAGTTCAATCCGTTCGTTCCACTTGGTGATGATAGATGAGAACATCTGTCTGAACTTCACATCCAAAGGTGTCAGTTTCTTTTCGGACTCAGTGACCACTCCCTCAGCAGTGTAGGGAGTACCCTTGAAGAGTTTCGGGTCGGTTTGCTTTACGAACAGCCTCACCACCTCAACGATGATTTCGGTAGCGGCTTTCGCCCCCACATCACTTCGGAAATACCGTTCTCCTCCATGTCCGTCGCAAACAACGGCAATCGCCATGTTATCATCAACATGACTATAAGAGTAGTCCTGACATGGTTTTCCGGAGTCTTTGTGGCTCTCTCCAAGACAATGAACATTTAAACAACCAGTCATTATAATGTAGAATGAAGAATGAAGAATTAAAATCAGGAGTAAATACTGCGAAAGAGAGTTGTGTTCCTGCTGAACAGGGAGCAACAAAAAAGAAGATATAATTCTTAGTTTTTAGTTCTCAGGTGTATGCAGGTGTGTCATACAACCTAAGGACTAAAAACCAAGAACCAAAGACTGGGCAAAAGCTTAGTCCCAATAGTCGTCGGATGCATTCGACGGGTCTGCAGCAGAGTTAGCTCCATCGACATTGTCGATTTGCTGGTTGATTTCCTCAATCACCTGCTCCTGCTTGGTTGTGTCGGTAGCCGTCGTGCTCTTACTTCCGATTTGTGATGAAGTGACTGCCACGATTCTGATAATCTGCTTGAGAGCCTCGATATTATGCACCTCAATGACCGCCTCGAGGTTACCCGTGAACTTCTTCAGCTCATCCTTGTCGGCATCGTCTCCGATAGCGATGGCAATCTTGATAGCTGCCTTGAACCAGTTGTTCTGTTTCAGTTTCTCAATGCCTTTGTCGAAGTCATCTGTAGCACCTCCATCGGAAAGCAGGATAATGACAGGAGCATACGAACCGCTTGCCGACTTCATAAATCCTTCTCTGTGGAGCACTTTCTCCAACTGTATGCAAGCCTCTCCCAGCGAAGTAAGTCCGCTTGCCTTCTGATCCTGCCAGATGAAGTCCTCCGCATTCTTAGGCTCATCGTAGAGCCATGTAGTTCCGCTTGAGAACTCTAGAGCAGCCACTTTTATTTCCGCATCAGGATTGGTGTTGGAAATTTCGCTGATCATCGGAATAATATTCGCGATTGCATCGTTTAATGCACCGATTTTATTGCCTTCCATACTTCCCGACGTGTCGGCCAGGAAGAAAAGGGTCATCGTTCTGCGTGGAACGCTTTCAACATCTATTAAGCTCATAATGTTTATAGTTTAAAGTTTATAGTTTATAGCTTAAAGTTTATAGTTTTGGTGGTGAGAGCTATGTTATTTCAGTTCTGCCTTGGCGTTTTTAGCCCCCTCGATACTGGAACCGAAAGAGATTTTGAGCCCTGGCCGTGCGGGGAGGCAGTCATTGACATTGACGACTCTGATTTTTCCGCTTGGTGTCTCCACGCTCCAGCTGTTGGTTGACACATTCTGCAACATCATCTCACCGCTGGAACTGGTCTGGATTTTTATATCTGGCAGGTTGTCCATGTCGATAAAGAGACTGGTTCCCGGTGTAAGCACTATCGAACGGTCGCCCAGCACCAGCCTTCTTGTGATGTCGAACTGAGCTCCGCACTCAATGCATTTGCCTGTGTTCTGTGCTGAATCGACAAAAGTCTCCCTTCTGCATTTGGGACAGATGACAAGCGCGTCTCTCACCTTAGCAATCACCTTCTCCCACCCCAGCTCGATGAGTCGAGTTGAAGGGTTCTTCAGTTTCTCCTGGCTGAGCTGCTCCATAAATGTGTCGCGCAGCAGCTGAGGGAAAGCGGGCCAACGGCGAATCACATTGGTGTGTACCCCCCTGACAGGTAAGTTTGTTTTATTCACCTTGTCGTAGATGAAAAGCGCCTCGCTACCATAGAATTTCTTCTCGTTGTTCTCTGTCATGCACGGACAAGCCGCCACGCGTGCTCCCTCCAGCGGATGGTTAAGATAAATGAGCATGAAGAGGATCACGGTTAGAGAATAGCGGTCGCTGAACTTATCAGGGATATTTCCGGCCACGATCTCAGGTGCCATATAGCGGGCCTTCCCCATGATTCCAGACTTCTCACCCTGTGGATAGACATTGTCGTTGTCGCAGATGAGCACATCGCCGTCATCAGGTCTGATAAAGAAGTTTCCGTCGTTGAGGTCCTGATAGCTGTAACCAGAAAGGTGCAGGAGTTTGAATCCGTTGCAAATCTTCATGGCAGCAGCAAAGATAGCCGACAGCGACTTCATCTGATGCCTTGCAAGAAGATACTGTCCGAACTCATAATATCCGGATGGTCTGAGCTTCATGACATACCCATAGCTACCGTTTTCCTTGACCGTTAGAAACTCGGGCCATATGAACGCTTCTGATGGAGCACCAGCATCGACATTCTTCTGAAGATTCTTATAGAATTTATCATCTGGAGGGATATGATACCACTTAAGCGCCATTTTCTTTCCTCCAAGATCCACTTTGTAAACAGTTCCCTGACCTCCACGTCCTAATTCTTCGATTACCGTGCAAGTCATTCCACCCGTAGTAAGGTGTACGATTTGTCCTTTTTTTAAATCCATAGTGTTATGCGGTTATAGTGTTATGCGGTTTTTAGGGGCTTTAAGGTCGTTAAGGACTTTAAGGTCATTAAGGACTTTAAAGACTTTGAAAGATTATGATGAGATAACTTTTGGAAATTAATATCCTCCGCCACCGAAGGAGAATTCGGATGCCTCCTGCAGACCTCCAATTCGGATATGACAGATGGGGCACTCCGTTGTTTCGTTGTTGTAGCAGATGAAGTGTCCGCAGTTTCCACACTGTGCGAACAGTTTTCCTCCACAATATGGACAGAAGTTGAAGTTGTCGTCGATTAGAATCTGTCCCTGCACATTTCGTTTGTCGGTCCCTTCCCTGACAGCTTGGTCCTTAGTCATCTTAAACGCCCAAACGAGTTTGAACTGCCTCTTGCCGACCGGATCGACCGAGATACCGAAATATTCACGGCTTCTGGAGCATGCCGCCAAAACGGCAAAAGCCTCTTTGCTTACTGGAGTGAAATTCATAGGTTTTTAGTTGTTAGTTTTCAGTTGTTTCAGGTTATTTTGCGTTTGGTGGTCATTCGTCTTATTCTGTTTTGATTCCGATGACGTCAATGCATGCTTTGACTTTTGCTAATATTTCGTGCAGTTGCACTTTGGGTTTGTTACCGTTCTGCGGTCCGTTTGCAACAAACGCCACGCAGTCCATCTTCATTTTCTTAGCTATGAACAACGCCCTTTCGGCATGATCCCGCTGTGTGACGATGGTCATTCTGGTTACTCCTCCATCCCGTGCGTTCTTAATCGACTCAAAGGTTCGCCATCCAGAGCAGTCCTCCTCAATGAGGTCTTCTGCAACCCCCTGTTCAAGCATATACCGGTGCATATCCCGTGGTTCATTTTCTCCTGTTATGCTTACTCCGCCACTGAGTATAAGCCGGCTGATTTTCTTTTTTCTCAACAATTCCACTGCAGCGTCCATCCTGTTGACGAAATACTGGTTTGGTTCTCCATCCTGCCTTTTAGCCGGTGTGCCAAGCACTAATCCCACATTATAAAAAGGAACCTGGTCCACACTGTCGAAAATTTTTCCCCTCGCACTATTCGCCACATAGAAATTGCAGAATGCCACAACTGCAATCAGCACAATGATTATTATCAAAAACACCAACATTTCTCTTATTCATAGATTTTATTTTGCAAATTTAGTGATATGTACGGAAAATTGCAAATAAAACGACATTATTTTTAGTTTTTAGTTTTTAGTTCTCAGTTTTAGTTCTTAGTTGTCGGTTGACCGTTTTTTGTTGTTTTGCAAGACACAAAACCGAATGCATCCACATTTCTATTCTATTTCCGTTTCAGATGGTCCTTATAGAATTGTCGTGCTCTGCGTTTCTGTTCATATTTATCGATTTGGTGTGCGACAAAGCTCACCGCCTCATCCGGGTTCCACCCTCGTCGGTTAGCATAAGCCTCCACGATTCTTTTACTAAGCTGTCTGTCGCGTGTGATCCTCATGAGGTTGTTCAGGCAGTCGGTTTTCGACGGATGTTCTTTGAAATGCGACCTGTTGATGTCGATAACCTCAAAACGGTATTGTCCGTCTTCCTGATAAAAGAGAAAATTCGTGAGGTTTGTGTCTCCGTGGAGGAATCCCTTGTCGTGGATGAAAATAAAATAGTCGATGAGGCTGTTGAAAAATTGAGTGTCGTTGTCGAGTCTGTCGAGGTTCGACTTCACATCGGGATGTCCGGTGAATGTTGAGACAAAAAATCCCTGTCGGAAGACGCCTCCCTTCTTACACTCGATAAAGGCGATGGGGTCTGGCGTCTGGATACCGAGCTCAATAAGTCTGAGCGCAAAGAGATAAGCCCTCTTTGCCTTTGAGGGCCTGCAGAAAGTGTAGTCGATCCGCTGGAAAAACAACGGCACTTTATATCGTTTCACCACGATAGCCCTTCCTTCAATGTCAAACTGCTTCACGACATTCCGTTTGTCGTGGAGCATGGTTCCCGTTGTCTCAAACACAGTGGGCAGTGACTGAATGAACGGGGAGAGATATTCATATTTTGGGTTGATAGTGATATTCATTTGATTTTTCTTGAGTCGTGACAGTCGTGTTTTCATCCATCATCCGTTTGTTTTATCCTAATTCATTTGCAAATGTAGCCAAAATTTGCGAGTTAAGCAAAAATATGCTAACTTTGTGGTAAAAAGGTGATGAATAAGAAAAAAATACTCCTCGACCTCCGCAATTTGGGCAATCCTGCAAGTGGTTTCGGGCAGATAGCCCTTAACTATTCCAAACACTTCGGAAGTCTTCAACTGGATGATATTCAGTTTGTGTTTCTTGTGCCAGAGTCGTATGTGCCAGAATCCTCATGCCATGCAGACATCGTGCGCTACACACGCGAACTGAAGCACGACCACAGTAAGCTTCCGCAGGTGGACATCTGGCATTCTGTGAATCAACAGCAGAAAGTTGTCCGTCTTGGTCCAGACACGAAATTTGTGCTGACCATCCACGACTTGAACTATCTGACAGAAAAGAACTGGCTGCGTCAGCTGAAACACAACTATGTGCTTGGGAGGCGCATCCGTAAGGCGGATATTGTGACCGCCATCTCCGGCTATGTGGGCAAGCAGGTTGAGTCACATTTCAGAAAGTCGCTGGGCGGCAAACCCGTTGAAGTGGTTTACGATGCAGTGGAGCATATAGCTGACAAGCCCCAGCTCCAGCCATCGTTTGCCGACGGCAGCCCTTTTTTCTTTACTATTGGCCAGATACGGATGAAAAAGAACTTTCATCTGCTTCTCGACGTGATGAAGTCGTTTCCCCGCCATCAGCTCTATATCTGCGGTGACGACCATTTCGAGGCAGGCAGTCTGATCCGCAAACGTCTGCTACATGAAGGCATAGAGAACGTGCATCTGACCGGTAAGATTACGGAGGAAGAGAAAGTGTGGCTTTATGCCCATTGCGAAGCATTTCTTTTTCCGAGTCAGGGAGAAGGTTTCGGTCTTCCAGTAATCGAGGCGATGCAGTTCGGCAAGCCTGTTTTCGTGTCGTCGTTCACGTGTCTTCCTGAAATCAGCAACGGTCATGCATATGTGTGGAAGGAGCTGAGCACCGCCTCAATGGTTGATGACATAAAAGCTCACCTTCGTGAGTTTAATGCCGACAGTTCACTAATTGATTCCGTCCGCCGTCATGCACTTTCGTTCAGCTACGGGAAGCATGTGCAGAAATATGTGGAGATCTACAGGAGACTTCTGTCTTAGTTTTCAGTTCTCAGTAAGGATACAGATTGTCTCACGACACACTCATCACCAATTTTAGTTATAAGCGGGTTGTCCCCCGAAAAAGAGACCTAAATGTAAAATGGCATTGGAAGTAAAACATATTCTGGTGATTCGTTTCCGCCGTGTCGGCGACTCTGTGCTGTCGATGGCCTTATGCCATGGACTGCGTCAGACATTTCCAGCTGCTCAGATAGACTTTGTGGTGAATGAGGGCATCCACACGCTTTATGAGCATCATCCCGATGTTGACCGTTGCGTTGTGTTCAGTTCCGACGACAACCAAAAGTTCGGCCGTTACATCAAGAAAGTATGGCAGACAGTTCATCAGACACGATATGACATAATCATCGACATGCGTTCCACCGTCCGTACCCTCCTGTTCTCATTGTTCAGCCGTTTCAGAACTCCTTTCCGCATCGGTAAGAAGAAATGGTATGGCCGGCTGGTGCTATCTCACAGCGTAAACAACTATGCCCCCGGGACGGGCAGCCGCGTCGAGCAGAACAACCTGTTGCTTCAGCCGCTGAGCTCGATAGCCACCCTGAAGCCGTCGGAGGATTTTCGCCTATATGCGTCGGACGATGATGTGAAACGCTACCGCCGGCTGATGGAGGACAGTGGAATCGACTTCACCCGTCCCGTGGTTATCGCCACCCCCACCGCCCGGTTGGAATACAAGGTTCTGCCATCAGAGACGATGAAAGCTGTGCTCCGCCGTATCATCGACGAGCTGGATGCCCAGATAATCTTCAATTTCGCCGGCAAGGAGCGTGACATCGCCTTGCGCTATCATCATGAGATGGGTGACGACCGGCATATCTTCACGAACATAGAAGCCCCCACCCTCCCCGACCTGTGCGCTCTGATGAAGAACTGCGACTACTTCTTCGGCAACGAGGGCGGTCCCCGCCATATCTCCCAGGCTCTCGGTCTCCCGTCGTTCGCCATCTTCCCCCCCGGCATCGACAAAGGGATATGGCTTCCCTGCGAGGGTGAGCGGTTCGCCGGCATCAGCCCCGATGATTTCATGCCCCGTTCAGAACAGGAATCGAAACATCTGACCTATCAGGAGCGTATGTCGCTATTGACCGAGGAGCGTATCTGTGACCGGCTGTTGCCAGTTATCAAACATTACTGTAAATCATGAGACAAATACTGACATTCATCATCCTATTGGTATCCCTCACGAGTGCATCAGCGCAGGACGAGCCCATAGAGCCTTCGTCACAGCTTTTATCCGGCATTCATGCCTCTGTACAGCTCTCAGACACAATACAATATTCAGACACAACTGAAATCGTGGCATTTCGCGACAGTCGCCATGATTTTCAGGATGTTTACGACAATGACAAACACAAAAAGCATCAGCTTTTTCACCATAACGACACCATCTGGAAGGACTATGCAATGGGCACCCGCGTGCATCTTCAGCGTCTGTCGGACGGCGACACACTGGTGACGAGCGACAAAAGCCTTATCAAACCGGTAGTGGAATCCCTTGGTGTCAATTTCATGGTCTGGGGCTACGACCGTTTCTTGCAGAAAGAAGGGTGGGCAGCCGTGAATGCCCACACCATCCACCACAACCTGAAGTGCAAATGGATACTCGACCACGACAGCTACTCAGGCAACCAGTTCTCCCATCCGTTCCACGGAAGCATGTTCTACAATACCGCTCGCTATCACGGTCACAGCTATTACTCATCGGCACTCTATCCGCTTATCGGGAGCTGCGTGTGGGAATATTTCTGTGAGACGAACGAGCCGTCGTACAACGACTTCCTCTCCACTGGCATAGGGGGCAGCGCAATAGGTGAGATGACCTACCGTGTGTCGGACATCGTGTTCGACAACTCCAAAACGGGTGTAAACCGCGTAGTCCGTGAGATTATCGGCTGCTTCCTCAATCCCTCTCGTGGTTTCCACCGTCTGTTCTCGGGCGAGATGTGGCGTGTGAGCTCCTCACGTGGCAAGCGCGTGAGTCCTGAGCCCTTCTCACTTGATGTCGGCTTAGGCACCCGCCACATAAAGGAGATGCGTCATAATCACCGTCAGAAAAACATAGCCTACGTTGATTTCCTGATGAACTACGGTGAACATTTCGATGGAAAGGAACATCACAAGCCCTTTGACTATTTCCGTCTTTATGCGCAGCTGAACCTGTCGAACGATGACCCGACGTTCAGCGACATCGACATCCGCGGTCGTATCGCCACCAAGCAGTTCCATACGTCCAAAGACTGGAAATACGACCTTGGCCTTTATCAGGTGTTCAAATATGTGGAGAACTACGGTGAGAACGGTAAGAGCAGGCGTCAGATGAACGCCGGCGATTTCGCTTTTGTGAACGAGGCATGCAGTTTCGGCGGCGGTCTGTATATGGAAAAGGTGAAACGCGGTGTGTCGTTCAGCAACGACTTCATGCTCGATGCCATCGCCTTCGGCGGTAACACTGCTGACTATTTCGACAAACGGACATACAACTACGCTTCAGGCCTGAGTGTGAAGAACGAAATCCGTTTCTGCGTGAACAACCGTATGGTTATAGGTGACGATTTCTATTTCGCGAGAATGTATATGTTTAAAGGAGGAAAACCCGACAATCCGATGGAATACGACAACTTTGCATGGGGCGACAAGGGCAATTGCTCCATTTATCAGAACAAGGCCTATATCCAGTTCTTCCTGAAACACAACCTGAAACTGAATGCCGAGCACAAACTGTTCTACCGGCGCTCCAACTATGCGGCTTTTGACAATGTGCATGCCAAAAGTTATGAGTTGAAGCTGGGAATTATTTATTCGATTTAGGATTTAGTGGTTTTCTTTTGATGACGGAGGTTGTACGGTTTTCTTTACCACACCTTTGCGCTTAGCGTCTTAGCGTCTTCGGCTCGCATAAGTCGAGTGCTGCACCACCTCATCACACAATCGATTATCAATTGATTCTGCGCTGAGTTCCCCACGGGGAGTCTCTACTTACTGTACGGTTATTTCATGCGTGGGCGGGAATTTGAGGTTCCGGTGATTGAAATTGTACGTTTTGGCAAGCCATCATGAAATGGCATCGATATTTCTTTTGAGCCCCGCATATTTAGCACGTTTCACTGCTGAGCCCTTGAATATCCGGCGGTAGTCTTCCTCTGTCAAATTGAGCCAATCCTGCTCAGTCATGCGTAGGAATTCCTCGGAAGGATTGAATTCCTCGATTTCTGTTGGTGTGGCAAAGCGGTTGTGGGGACAGCACTGCTGACAGCGGTCGCAACCATAAACGGTGTTGCCCATCTTCGAGGCATATTCTGATGGAATAGTTCCACGGTTCTCGATGGTCAAGTAAGACAGGCATTTCGAGGCATCAAGGCAGAAAGGAGCGTTCAACGCACCCGTAGGACATGCTTTCAGACAGTTCTCACAGTTGCCGCAATAACTATTCATCGGAACACCATACTCAGAAAACTCCAACGACGTCAGAATCACTCCAAGAAAGAAATAACTCCCTGCATGCGGAATAATCAGGCTGTTGTTCTTTCCTATCCATCCGATTCCCGCTTTCCAAGCCCAATAGCGCTCCAACACAGGCACTGTGTCGCAGCAGACAAGCCCCTCATACACATCCTCACCAGCAGCATCACCAGCTTTCCGTCTACGCACATCACAGATAGACAAGGCAGCCGCCAACTGCCCCATCCGGCTACGCATCACGTCGTGGTAGTCCTTACCATAGGCATAATAGGCAAACTGGAGCTGGTTTTCCTCCAGCCGGTGTTCAGGATAATAATTCAGAGCAACCACAATCACGCTCTTCGCAGAAGGAAGCAGCAAGCACGGATTCATCCGTTTGTCCACATTTCCTTCCATATAAGTCATGGAGCCATGACGGCCCGCCGCCACCCATTCTGAGAAAGCAGAAGCCACCGTCCCCTCCACAAAGGCACACCGGGCCGCTCCACAAGCAGAAAAGCCGAGGCGTTTCGCTTCGGCTTTCAATGTTTCTATGGTCGGTTGGGGGCTCATCAGATATAACCTCAAAGTTCAAGGTAAAAAACAATCCGCATGGTAGTCAAAACGCTTAACCCTAAACTCACCGCTATCTCAAACCTATTTCAGATGCCGGCTCCACGACATGTTCTCGTCGAACGCCTTGAACTCATATCCCTGACTTCGGAGCCATTCGAGGCTCATGGGCAGAGCCGTCTTCAGCTTGTCGATGCTTTTGAGTGAGTCGTGGAAGGTGATGATAGAGCCGTTGCGCGCATATTTCCTGACATTCTCAAAGACCTCATCCGCATTGAGATGCTTGGAGTAGTCGCGTGTGACGAGGTCCCACATGATGATGGTGAACTTATGCCTGAGCAGGATATACTCGGCATTTCGCATCCATCCGTGCGGGGGCCTGAAAAGCCTGGAGTTGATAAGCTCGTCGGCTTTCAGCACGTTCAGCACATAGCGGCTCGACCTGGTGAGGAACTTGATGTGGTTATATGTGTGGTTACCCACGCTGTGCCCCCTGCTTTTGATTTCCTGGAAGAGGTCGGGATATTTCCTCACATTGTCGCCAACCATGAAGAAAGTGGCCTTCGCGTTGTATTCATCCAACGTGTCGAGGATCCAGGGAGTAGCCTGTGGAATCGGTCCGTCGTCGAACGTGAGATAGACCGCCCGCTCTTTGGGGTCCATTCTCCAGATGGCACTTGGATAGAGCCATCTCAGCCACTTGCTCGGTTGTTCTATTATCATCGTCCTGACTTATCTATACTTAATCTTTAGCTGGCCTCTCCAGGAGAGAGTTTTCTCAGCCTGCTGTCGAACACATCATATCGCTTGCCGAAATTCTGCTCCACAGCCTCTTTTCCTTTAGCAATGAGAGCTTTATCATCATTGGAATAAGGGTCATCCCTGAGTTCACCATTCTCAGCGCTCTTGTAGATTTGAGCGAGTTTCTGATAGATGTAAAACTCCTTGTCGATGATTCCATGCTGGCATAAGTCGGCAAAATTGTCGTCGCCGGCCGAGAGCATCACGTCGAGATTGCGGTTAGTCCAGCTCATAAGCCGTGCAGAGTTGCTGTTCGCATCATCCACCCGTCCTTGCGTGAGATACGCCTCCACCATTCTCATGACCCCTGCGCTGGGATAGTCGATCTCCAAAAAGCTGATCTGGTTTTCCTCACAGCGTTTGAGCACCCTGCTGTAGAGATCCTGCACCTTGGTGTTGAGCTGGTCGGAGCTGGTCTCGAGCACTTTCTTGTCGGCAGGCTTGAGTTTCTCGCAGTAGGTGCTGTCGGCGAGCTTTCCCGCATAGATGTCGAGGAACGAACTGAGCACGTAAATCTCCGTGTTGGCTTCGCTGGCATAGTTTTTGAAATTCCGGTCGGATAGCGACAGATACCACTCCACATATTCTGTTGAGCGCTTGACGAGAGCAGCCAGGATATGCTCGCCCTCATTCACCTTACCGAGGTCGAAATAGGCCTTGGCCATCTCCATGGAGCCACTAAAGGCCTCATGCGGCACATTGTACTCAGGAATCTCGGTCTCGCATTTCTTCAGCGCCTCGAGCGCCATCTTGTCCTTACCCTCCTCGACGAGGCTCTTAATGAGAAGCGCGAACCAGCGTCGGTGGGTGTAGCACATACGCATGGTGGTCTCGTCGATGTAGAGCCCCTCCTGCTTGAGGTTTCCGTACTTATACTTGTTCATCATGTTGTCATACATCTTGTCGGTATCGACAACCGTACGCTGCGCTTGGTTCTCAGGGTAGGAGTAAGGGGTAAAGCGCCATGCGATACCCTCCTGAAGGAAGTGCTTGAAGAGGTTGCCATAGTTGTCGGGGCCCACGGTCGTTGACATGTAGAGAGGCCGTGAGAAGTTGCTCTGCCCTATCATCTCGAGCATCATGATGAAGTTCTTATACACCTGTGACTTGCCCGTGAGGTCGATGACCATGCGGTCGGGGATGGAGTCGTTCTCCAGCTTCATGCCCGACTTACGCACTGCCTCCTTGTCCACCTTCACGTAGAGGGAGTCGGAGGGTAGGCATGACGGAATATTCGCCACAACATCCTTTACGGATGGATCCACATTCTTGAGGACGAACTTCTGGATGGCGTTGTTGAGCTCAAACGGCTCATCGCCCCACAGCTGCTTCGCATAGTCTGGATCTTTCTCATAGGTATCCTTAATCAGGTCTTTCATCCTGAAATATTGTCCATTCTCAGACTGCCCCACTACCGGGTTGACCTCTATCGCCTCATGCTGACCTTCCACATAGTCGTAGCGTTTCCATGAGATAGGCAGCGGTGATGATGCGCCTTCTCCAGAGAATGCCGGCCGTTTCATCTGGTCGATATACCAGTCGGTCTGCAGGTAAGAGAGGTTGCAGACACGCACATCGGTGCGGTTACCTTCAGTGTCCTCGTTATACCATAGCGGGAAGGTGTCGTTGTCGCCGTTGGTGAAAATCACTCCGTCGTGGGGAACGGTCTCAAGGTAGTTGAGTCCGAAGTCGCGGCAAATCTCACGTCCGCTGCGGTCGTGGTCGTCCCATGTCTGGCTCACCATCTGTGCAGGCACGACGATGGCAGGCACTGCAGCCAACGACGCAGCCACCACCGCACTGGTTTTTCCTGAGCGGTGAATCCAGTCGTAGATGGCCGCCACACCCAGTCCGCACCAGATGGCGAAGGCATAGAACGAGCCTGCGTAGGCATAGTCACGCTCACGCGGCTGTCCAGGCGTCTGGTTAAGATAAAGTACGATGGCAAGTCCGGTCATAAAGAACAGGAAGAAGACCACCCAGAACTGCTGAATGCCCTCTTTGCCCTTGAACGCCTGCCAGAAGAATCCGAGGAGTCCGAGGATGAGCGGCATGCAGTAGAACACGTTGTGTCCCTTGTTGTTCTTCAGGTCTGAAGGCAGGTTGTCCTGGTCGCCATACATGGCATTGTCGATGAATGAGAATCCTGTGAGCCAGTTGCCGTGCTCCAGCTCTCCGCCCTGATTCTGAATGTCGTTCTGTCGTCCCGCGAAGTTCCAGAGGAAATAGCGCCAGTACATGAAATTCACCTGATAGCGCAGGAAATAAGTAATGTTATCTCCGAGTGAAGGAATTTCCACAAACCCGTTCTCGTTGTAGCCATAGCTGACCCTTGTCTTGCTTGGCGACCCTATCCAGCTCTCATACTGTTTGGCATGCGGCTTGCTGTAGATACGCGGGAAAAGCATGCACTGGTCAGACGGATAGATATAGTCGATTTTTCCCGGCATGGGTATATACTCGTCCTTCTCGTCGGCAGAATGTTTCTCCTTACGCATATATTTCGGAGCTCCCTCATCGACCTTATACATGTGTTTCGCCTCATCCACATCCGGCTCAGAGGCGTAGGTAGGTCCCCAGAAGAGCGGACGGTCGCCATACTGCTCACGTCCGAGATACTCCGCCAGCGTGAACACATCCTCGGGTGAGTTCTGGTCCATCGGCGGGTTGGCTGTGGAGCGGATGACGATGACGGCATAGCTTGAATAGCCCACAGTGATGAGCGTCATGCAGAGCAGTGCTGTGTTGAGCAGGCGTGAGCTGACGTTCCTTCCGAAATTCGTAAATAGTAGAGCCGCCAGCCCCAAGAGCACGAGGATTCCAATCACCACACTCCCCACTCCATGACCGTAGAACGGGATGCCGAGCAGGGCTGTGCATACGAGGAAAGCAATCTTCGAACCCGATGTGATTTCCTTCTGGTGTGTGCTCCAGAGTCCCCAAATCAACGCAGCCAAAAGCAGAACTATATAGAAATAGAGTCCGGAGTTGAACGACATGCCCATTCCGTTGACAAACATCAGCTCGAACCATCCGCTGACTTTCGTGATTCCCGGCACCATACCGTAGAGGACAGCCGCCACAATCACGACCGAGATGCCCAGCACCGACAGCGCCCCTTTGAGATTCGGCTCCTTGCTCCGTTTGAAATAGAAGACGAGTACGATGGCAGGGATACACAGGAGGTTGAGTAGGTGGACTCCGATGGAAAGTCCCACGAGGTAGGAAATCAGCACAAGCCACTTGTCGCTGTGCGGGTTGTCGGCATTGTCCTCCCATTTGAGGATGAGCCAGAACACAAGCGCGGTAAAGAACGACGAGAAGGCATATACCTCACCCTCGACTGCGCTGAACCAGAATGTGTCGCTCCAAGTGTAAATCAGGGCACCCCCTACTCCACTTGCCATGACAGCGATCATCTCTCCCATGGAAATCTCGTTTGTATTTTTCACTATCAGCTTCTTAGCTAAGTGTGTGACACTCCAGAAAAGGAAGAGGATACATCCGGCACTGAGGAGGGCGGACATGATGTTGATCATCTTCGCCACCTGCGTGGCATCGCTGGCAAAGAGTGTGAAGAACTTGCCGAAAAGCATGAAGAAGGGTGCTCCCGGCGGGTGTCCCACCTCCATTTTCTCAGCTGTTGTGATAAACTCAGGGCAATCCCAGAAACTGGCCGTCGGCTCAATGGTTGAGCAGTAGGTGAACGCCGCGATGGCGAACACCACCCAGCCTGTGATGTTGTTGACTAACCTGTAATTAAAGTTATTCATCTATATTTGGATTATTTTGTTGATTCCTGCCTGACAAAGAATGAATGAGATAAGAATGACTCAAATCAAGCGTTTTAATTTGCAAAGTTACGAAAAAACGAGAGCAGTACAAAGAAGAAATGAAATTTTTTCTTTGTACTGCCGAGTGAAAGTAACTTCGGCGCAGCCAAAGTTCAAAAAATCAGCGATTCCACATCGTTTAAACGGATTTTAAAGCAACTATTCACTTTATTTGACATTTTTTCATTAACTTCGCATGAAAATATTAACAAAAACCGTCAAATATGGCCAATTATATTTATGAACTGAAACTGAAGGTGAGAGATTACGAGTGTGACCTTCAGGGTATCGTGAACAATGCGAATTATCAGCATTACCTGGAGCATACGCGCCATGAGTTTCTGCTGGCGCACGACATCAGCTTCGCCAAGCTGCATGAGCAGGGTACCGATGCAGTTGTCGCCCGCATCAGCATGCAGTTTAAAGTGCCTCTGAAGAGCAGAGACGAGTTTGTAAGCAAACTATGGATAAAAAAAGAGGGAATAAAGTATGTGTTCATGCAGGACATATTCCGTCTGCCCGACATGAAACTCTCGGTGAGAGCACAGGTGGATACCGTCTGCCTTATCAACGGTCGGCTGTCGGATTCCCCACAGCTGAATGAGGCGTTTGCGGAATTTTTTTAGTTTTTTTCATCTTCGCTATATACCCAAAACCGGCGGGGTTATCTATTGCTGATAATCCCGCCGTGGTAGATTTTTATGTTATCTGATTATAGAATAAGAACCGGTTGTAGTTTTATTTGACAGGCCTTATAAGCTGTCCGACGCATCGTGCGGCGTCACCGACTTTCTTTTGTGTCTCGTTCAGTAGCATCTGATAAGCCATGTACGCATAGTCGGCTGACTGCTCTGCTGACCAATAGGCGCATTGACGGTAGTGGGGCAAAGCCCCCCAGCGGTAGCCTGCTCCCGGGATGAAGATGCTGTTTCCGTTCTTACCTGTCACTTTCGCCCCCTCAATCCCATTGAAAATCAGCCATTCGAACGTGCAGTTATCAATAATCTCCTGACAGTCAGCCATAGAAGGCATAGCCCAGCTGCCCCCCCATTCCGTTCGTGCCACATCATAGCCGGTTCCGGCGATATTGTCGCCCAGTGCCTGACACGTTTCCTGTGTGCCGTCGCAAAGAGAGTAAGTGTCCCAGTTATAATTCCAATACGGCTTCACGTCAGTCTCTCCCCATGCATAGAATCCGCCGTACTCCCATGGCGTTCTTGCCCCCACATTGCAGCATGCCCATTTCTTCCCCGTTCCCAGATCGATTTCATGCGGGTGGTTGCTGTCGGGGCACAGTCCGGCGGTCACGAAAGGATCTGAAGTAGTATTTTTGACAATGGGTCTGACTGGCAATCTGCTGACACGCGACAGACTCAATAAATTATAATAACCCGCGTCGGTGTTAAAATAATATGCCGCAAAAGGATAAGTTGGAGACATCAGAGATGTCCAGTATAAGCAGTCGGAGTTCAATTTTTCCGTTCCGCCATGTTCCGAACCGTAGCCAGCGGCAGGCATGAAGATGCTGTTGCCGTTCTCTGCTTTAAACAATTGTCCGTTAATTCCTTTAATGGAAAACCATTCCATCTCACAATGCTCACCAAGCAAATTAAACTGTTCAAATCCAGGCAAACGCCAAGGCGATCCTAACACAGCATGAGCGGCATCATAGCCGGTGTCTCCAATGTCGTTGCCAACATATTCGCATCCATCCCTTGTCCCGTCACACAGCTTATAGTCAGCCCAAGTGTAAAGCCTTTCATCTTTAGGTTCGGTCTCGCCCCATGCATAGTAATCGCCATATTCCCAAGGATTTGCGGCACCGAGATTGCAGCACAGCCATTTACCTGCTTTTCCCAGGTCGATGATGTGAGGATGGTTTTTGTCGGGACATATGTTGAAGAACACAGCCGGGTCGATGTTCTCGTCCTCGATATTCTCATCAAGAATAGGACGCACCATACAGCCCACGCAGCGATTAAACCCCTGGATAGGTGTACCCATAGAGCTGTCAACATAAAACCCACGTGCCACATTTGGTATATACGAATGGCGCATAGAGGTCCAATAGGCAGTTTTAACCTCAATCTCTTCCAAATCCGAGCGGACTGTGGCGAACGGAATGAAGATACTGTTTCCGTTCGTGGCAGTGTATTTCATGCCGGGCACACCATTCAGCACAGTGGAGTCTTTCTGGCATCCGCTTAGGAAAAGCTGCATGAACTGTTCGTCGGAAGGCATCCGCCAGAGACTGCCCCAATTCACATGAGCCGGATCATAGTCTGTGTAGGAGATGTCACTGCCAAGATCATGACATTTGTAGTAAACACCGTCACAATGAATATAAGTTGACCAGTCGTATTTTTCCTTTGGCTCAGTTTCTCCCCAGGCATACTGTCCGCCAGTCTCCCATGGTGCGGAAGCTCCCACATTGCAGCATGCCCATCTGCCTCCATAGCCCATGTCGATAGCATGGGGATGATGATTGTCGGGACATATTCCGGCAACAACCGCCGCATCGGGCTGCTCTGGTTCCGGATTCTCCTCACCTCCGTTTGCCATGATATTGATGATGGCGACAACATCACTGATATTGGTGTCGCCATCGGCATTGACATCTGATGTGGCCTTGAAGGTGGTGTCGCCCGCCATGGTGTTGATGACAGCCACCACATCGCTGATATCCACCTTGCCGTCGTGGTTCACATCACCTTTGGGATAATGCTGCTGCTCCTGATATTGAATCACCACTATCTGGTTTTTCACAGGCTGCTTGCCTAGACACACGGCGTGGTTGGTGAATTCCGCTCCAGCAGGATCTGTGATGGCGAGGCCGTCGTTCAGTCGCAGACTCTGCAGGTTGACAATGCTTCCGGTAGTGCCAAGCGCCTTAATGACAGTTTCTTTGCCTGTTGCAGCGAGTATTCCCTTGTAGAGTTTCACAAGCTCCTTGCCCGATGTGGTGGAACCTCCGCTGATGGCAAAATTTCCGCTCCGCACATTCAGGGTCAGGCTGCTGACTCCCATTCCAGCATTGAGCAGCAGACCACAGGCTTTGCCGCTGACATTCAGCGTGGCAGTTCCGACACCTTCGAAAATCGTGACATTGTCCAGCAAGATTCCCACGCCATCGGTTGCGTTTGACTGCACCTGTACAGTCTCCGACACTTTCACAGTCAGTCCTTCGATATCATGCTGAATGGCTTTGCCGCTTTTGTCGACCAGCTCCACATTCTTCAGCGCGAGCGTTTTCGACTTGGGGTCGAACATCGCCACTCCGTTGCGTTTTGTCAGGGTGACCCCGTCGATGACGGTGAGGTTCTTACAGTTTTCCGCGGTCACTTTCGTGCCACAGATATATAGCTCCTGTGCCTTCATGGTGATGAAAGCAGACAGCGTGAGCACACAAAAGCAAAAAAATCTGAACAGTCGTATCATTGTCTCAACAATTTAAAAGGGTTTGTTTCGACAAAGATACGACTATTCAGTAAATCAAACAAAAAATCAGAGGATTTTCTTATTCTTTATTTTGTTATATACACTTTTAATGTGTAATTTTAAAACTTATAGGTGCGTTTGGGATTCTTGGGAAACCACCCTTTCTGAACGCGTTTCTCCTGTGCGAAGAGTTCGCCGATGCCCCAGAAAGCGGAAAAGGCAAACGAGCCAAGAATGGCAGAGAGCGTGATGCTCTCAACAAACAGTGAGAATCCAAGTGCGATAAGTCCGGCAAGGAGCCATGTCCACCAGTATTTCGTCCCCCAGTAATACTCCATCTTGATGACGAGCGGATGGAACAGTCCGATGATAAGGAAGGTGGAGGCACCGATGATAAGTCCGTCGAAATGCATACAGGTTATTCTTCTTCGTTGTCAACAGGCCTGATTGGAATTTCTTTCATGATGCTCTGGTCGAGGGAAATCAGCGTCTCTGTGGAATCCACTCCGTGAATGCCCTGGATTCGGTTGTTGAGCAAGTCCATGAGCTGCTCGTTGTCGCGCGCATAGAGTTTGACGAGCATGGTGTAGGGTCCTGTTGTGAAATGGCATTCCACAATTTCGGGGATGTTCTTCAGCTCATCCACCACTTTCTTGTACATCGACCCTTTCTCGAGTCGTATGCCTACGTATGTGCATGTGGAATAGCCGAGGCTTTTGGGATTGACATGATATCCCGACCCGACGATGACGTTGAGGTCAATGAGGCGCTGCACGCGCTGATGAATGGCGGCACGTGAGACACCACATGCCGTTGCCACTTCCTTGAACGGAATTCTGGCGTTGCCGGCAATGATTTTGAGAATTTGCAAGTCTAACTTGTCTATTTTCTCCATAAGAACAGTTTGTTTATTTAAAAAGTCAGAATGATTAGATTTTATTAAGTCAGAACCGTTGATTTTTCAGGTTTGGCTTTTGTCTTAATTCAAAATTGTTTACAAATGTATGATTTTTTTTGCAAAAACAAGCAAAAAAGTGGAATTTTTATGTATTTTTACACAAAAGTTCCACTTTTTGCTATCATTTTGACAACATTTAGTCAAACAAACAAGCAATAATTATGAAAAACTTCGAAAGAATATTATTTTTTATATGACATAGCTTTTGATAATTATTTATCCATTATCATTATGAATTGTTAAGCAAGCACAATTTCTCCTTTTCCGTTCATCTCGAGAATAATGTCGGAGAAACTGCTGTAGTAAGAGCCCAAGAAATAGGATGTGCGGGAGAGGATGAACATCTCTGCCACGGCATCCCGCATACCCTGAAGCGTCTGACGTGAAGCCGGCTGGGATGAGCAGACGATACGGCCCGGGAAAAGCTGGTTGAGCTGCCGTTTCACCTCCTCGGAGTCGGTTGCAAGATAAAACTGCGAGGGGTTGAGCTGGCGCATACGTTCGACAAAAGCCTCCACCGGGCTTTTACTGATGCTGACCGCATTGTCGGTGCGCCGGATATGCACGCCCACTACGTCGGGCGACAGCTCTGCGAGCCGTCTGGAAGCGGCATCGAGAATCTCCTGCTTTGGCAGAAAGCAAGAACTGTAGAGCGATGAGTCGGCAGGATAGAATCCCAGTCCGCTCGAAATTAAAATATTTCTCCCTTTGGCCAGTTCTAACAGCCGTTCGGGTGTGTGCTGCAATTCAGCAAGCTGAGGGTCAAAAAAAGTCTGTTCATACCCCATCTGCAACAGACGCGGTATGAACAGATTACGTTTGCATGGAGGAAGGAAAGCGATGTTTTTCCATCCCGGGATTTCCTCCACCTGAAAGAACGACGTCGGCTCAAACAGCTCATCGAAGCGAGCGTTCAGCCCCTTGTCGCGCATCCATACTATCCTCAGCGGCAGAGCAGCATGCTTAGCCAGTGCTGAAGCTGAGAGGATGGCGCGCATCCGGTTGGCGAGTCCGCCCAAAGGAGCCAGCGTCAGTCTCATTATGTCAATCGTTATTTCTTTGGTTTCACAGGAACCACCGTAGGTTTCGCTGCATTCACAGCGGGTCTGGAAGGATTCGCAGTTGTTTTTGCAGGAGTTGCTATTGGCTCGATTTCCAACAGCTCGACGGTGAAAATCAGTGTTGAGAAAGGAGGAATCTTACCAGCTGCCCTCTCACCGTAGGCAAGGTTGTAAGGGATGTAAAGCTCCCATTTCGAGCCCACAGGCATGAGGCAGAGCGCCTCTGTCCACCCCTTGATCACCTGATTGCACTTGAACGAAGTAGGCTCTTTGCGCTTATACGACGAGTCGAACTCCGTTCCGTCGATGAGATGTCCCTCATAGTTCACCTTCACCTTGCTTGTGGCCTTGGGTTTTTCGCCTGTGCCCTCGGTAATCACCTTATACTGCAATCCGCTGGGGAGCTCCACCACACCTGGCTTGGTGCGGTTCTCAGCGAGGAACTGCGCACCTTTCACTTTATTCTCTCCATACTGCTTCTCAAGGTTAGCCTCCTTGCGTGCCTCCATCTGGCTCTGGAATTTCTTCATCGCGTCGGGCGACTTCATAGCGTCTGTGCCGTAAAGCCCGGCAAAAATACCGTCAGCCACGATTTTCGGGTCGATTTTCATGTCGGGGTCAGCCGAATAATAGTCTTTCGTGAGGCTGGCAGCCATCTGCTCAATCTGTGAGCCTATGGTCATACCCTGGAAATAGGCAGACTTCTCCTTGTCGTCAGGAGTCACATTGAGGCGGTCAACAATACCCTCGCTGAACTTGTCGGTATAGACAGAGTCAACATTCAGCTGTTTTTTCATGTACTCTTTCAGTCCGTCAGCTTGCGACAGTCCAAAAATATAAGCTATAGAGTCGCCTCCGTTGGTCAGCGTATGTGTAGGAACCTGGAAAGCCGGTTGTGCCGTCTGTCCGGTCTGAACCGTTGTGAGGTCCACCACTTGAGCGCCCTTGTTCTTGGCAGCTTTCTTTGCTGCCTTCTCAGCTTCCTTAGCCGCTTTCTTAGCCGCTTTTGCCGCTTCCTTCTCGGCTTTCAGCGCAGCCTTGTCTGCAGGCTTATCCTGAGCAGAAGCCATGTTGACGGTGCAGACCATCAACACGGCTAAAGCAAATAATTTCTTCATTTTTTCTCAAATAAACAAATTCAAAAAACACCCATCCTGGGCAAATTGTTTTTGCATCCTGCTTATTACTGAGCAGGGATAGTAATAGGAGCCGGAGCTGAGCCAGAAGCCTTTGGTTCCGGAGTTTTCACAGTGGTGATAGTGAAGACAAGAGTTGAGAATGGCTTGATGGGTCCCATCTCGCGTGAGCCGTAACCCTGCTCCTGAGGGATTACCACTTCCCATTTTGCACCCATCGGCATGATTTTGAGCACGTCGACCCATCCCGGGATTACGCTCGGGTGCTTCATGTTCACCTGAATCGGGTCTTTACCCTCAGAAGAGTCGAAAGTAGAGTCGTTGATGAGGACACCTTTGTAGTCGCATGAAACGACAGAGTCAGCGTTCATGGCACTTCCTGAACCCGGCTCAATCACCTTATAGAGCACACCGCTCGGAAGGGCTTTGTACTCGCTGTCCTGCTTCTTCTTGGCGATGAACTCCTCGTTCTGCTTTTTCCAGTCGCCATATTTCTTTGAGAGGTTCTCATCGCGGAGTTTCTGAGTACGCTCTGTAACCAAGTTGTTGGCTTCCTGCAGAGCCTTCTCTTTAGCCTCACCGTCAGCCATCTTCAGACCTGCAATCAGTCCGGCAACAATCTGCTCGGTTCCGATACGCTGTGTGGAATCCTCACCATATACCTCCATGGTCAGACCCTTGGCGATGCCCTGTACCTGCTCACCCACCTGAAGACCGCGGTTGTAAGCCGCAGCAGCCTTTCCTGTGGTCTCTGCACCTTCTTTCATACCCTCGATGAAGTCGTCGATATAAGCAGAGTCAACGCCGAGCTGGAACATCATATACTGTTTCAGACCGCCTGACTGTGCCAGACCGAGATTGTAAGCCAGAGAATCAATGCCGGCATCATTCACAACTGGAGCCAACTTGTCGTCGTCACCACCCTTACTGTTGCTTCCGCCTTTTTTAGCACAGGAAGCTACAATCACGGCTGCCAATGCAACCGCAAAGAACATCAATTTTTTCATTGTTTAATTTTTTTAAATTTTATAGAGTTTATATTAATAATCGGAGTAATCAGAATTATCAGAGTAATCAGAGCACCTCAATCAGCTCGACATCGAAGATGAGGGTTGCGTATGGAGGAATCATGCCTCCAGCTCCGCCTTCTCCGTAAGCGAGGAGATAAGGGATATAGAAACGGTATTTCGCCCCTTCGGACATAAGCTGCACACCCTCGGTCCATCCAGCAATCACCTGGTTGAGTCCGAACACAGCCGGCTCATTGCGCTTGTAGGATGAGTCGAAGACAGTTCCGTCGATGAGCGTACCCTCATAGTGGCATCGCACCTTGTCGGTGGCTTTCGGCTTCTTGCCGTTGCCTTCCACAAGCACCTCATACTGAAGACCGCTCTTCGTGGTGATGACACCAGGGCGTCCGGCATTGTTCTGCAGGAACACCCTACCCTCTTCGAGAGCTTTCTTTCCTTTCTCTGCCTGCTGAGCTTTCAGCTGCTTCTCCTGCTCGGCGAAGAAAGCATTGACAATCTGCTGTGCCTCTGAGTTTTTCACCTTAAGTTCGTTATCCTGCAACACATCCACGATGCTTTGTGCAAAGTCCTCCATCACTAAGGCGTCTTTCAGCCCCATCTGTTTGAGCTGCTGTCCGATGCCCAGACCCAGCGCATAACTTAATTTATCCATATATTATTTTAACTTATTGATACCAAACTGCAAAGTTAGTAAAAATAAATGAAGAATAAAGAATGAAGAATGAAGAATTTACCAAAACACCTGTTTTTTTAATTAATTTTTAACGATTTAGGGACTTTGGGACTATTCACAAGCTATTGGTGTTTCTATATTCCTGATGATTGTCTCTGCCTCTTCCAACAGCTGGAAGAGCTCTTCCATGCTTTCAGCACGGAGGATTTTGATGCGTGTCTTCTTGAAATCGGGAATACCTTTGAACAGGGGTGAGTTGGCAAGATGGCGGCGCACATGCATGATGCCGCCAAGTTCTGTGGCTTTACGGGGATTGTCGGTCCGGCGAAGCGAACATTCCACACTGTCGCGCACCTGACGCCGGAGCACGTTCATCTTCCATTCCGTCGTCATGTCGGTGGTGACACGTCCATAGTCGAGATATTCCCTGATTTCCTTAAATATCCAAGGTCGTCCAAACGAAGCCCTGCCTACCATCACGGCATCCACCCAGTATTTCTCAAAAGCCTCTGCGGCTTTCTCGGGTGAGTCGATGTCACCGTTGCCGATGACCGGGATATGCATCCGTGGATTGGCTTTCACCGCTCCGATATAGCTCCAGTCAGCGTCACCCGTGTACATCTGGCTGCGAGTCCTTCCGTGGATGGTGAGTGCCGCAATACCACAGTCCTGCAGCTGCTCTGCCAGATCCACGATTATTTTGCTCTCGTGGTCCCAACCTAGACGGGTCTTCACGGTGACAGGCGTGTCGACTGCCTTCACCACGGCTCTTGTGATGTCGAGCATAAGCGGGATATTACGAAGCATCCCAGCCCCTGCACCCTTGCCAGCCACTTTCTTCACGGGACAGCCGAAATTGATGTCGATGACATCGGGCTTCGACTCGCTCTCAATGATTTTCGCAGCCTCCACCATAGAATCGACATCACGTCCGTAAATCTGTACGGCTACGGGACGCTCAGCCTCCTGAACCACAATTTTCTGCAGACTACGGTTCACGGAGCGTATCAGCGCGTCGGCACTGACAAACTCGGAATAGACCATGGAGGCACCGAATTCCTTGCACAGAAGCCGGAAAGCCAGGTCGGTGACATCCTCCATAGGCGCAAGCAGCACAGGACGTTCCCCTAAGTCGATATCTCGGATTTTCATAGAAACAGGAATATATTTTAATTCAGATTTTTTTTTACAGGAATTACAGGAATTTATAGAATTATTTCTGAGTGAAAAGTGTATTCTTGGAGCAGCGAGAGCAAAGATGAACTTGTTCAGTATTTGCCGAGCCGTGAAAAAGATTCAACGAAGTGAAAAGTGTATTTACTTTGGTAAATGATAAGTTTACTGATGATTTTCATTCTTCATTTATATCCATTTTTTCGATGCAGCGTCGTGCTGCATCGATGGAAAAGCCTCTGCCGACAGCGAAACGGAGAAGTTTCATACAGCGGTCGTAATCATTTTTGTAGGTGATCTGCCGGTTTTTGGCAATGAGCAGGTCCATGAGAGTCCGTTCAGCCTCGTCGTCGTTGAGCTCAGTCAGTCCGTCGGCAATGTCCTCGTCGCTGATACCTTTCATCTTCAGCGCGCGTGCGATTTTGTCACGCCCCCAGCGGTTGAAACGGAACTTGCTTCTCACAAATGCGTGGGCATAGCGGTTCTCATTCACATAACCATCAGAGGTGAGCCGTCGGATAATACGATCATCAGCCCCTTCTGGCAACAGCCATGCCTTCATTTTATGGCGGATGTCGCTCAGACAGTATTCCGCACGTGCACAGAGAGCCGCAAGACGTGATAACGCCTCTTTTTCGCTCATCACTTTTTGCTTAAGTTCCATTTATTTAAAAAGGAGTTAAATTGGGAGTTAACGAGTCTGCAACTCGTGGACGATAGTTTTGCAAATGAGATTTGATTAAGAAATAACTATAAGCTAATCACTCCTCTGACTATCCGCTGGTTGTCGAACTGGTCGTTGACCACCTGCACTTTGATAAAGCCATTGGTTTTCAGCAGTTCAGCCACATCATCAGCATATGCGCGGTTTGTCTCGAAATAGATTTTTCCGTCTGAGTTGAGGTGTTGGCGTGCAAACAGGGTGATGGCCCTGTAGAAGCGGAGCGGGTCGTCGTCAGGGACGAAAAGTGCGGTATGCGGCTCAAAGTCGAGCACCTGCCGCTCCATCTCAGCCGCTTCACTTGTGCAGACATATGGGGGATTACTTACAATAATATCAAAGTGGTCTGCTGACTGCTGTGGCAAAAGGATGTCTTTCAGTTGGAATTTCACATCCAGACCATTTTTCAAAGCATTATGGTGTGCCACTTCAAGCGCTTTCTCCGACACGTCCCAAGCTGTCACCCTTGTATCAGGCATCTGATGTTTGACAGCGAGCGCGATACATCCGCTGCCTGTCCCA
>JAEEGL010592030.1_pt1 | contig 39934 bp, 47 predicted proteins | sample 9134231 | NCBI WGS metagenome assembly JAEEGL01 (sample SAMN16246548, study PRJNA631951) | gut metagenome | biome: gut microbiome; feature: rumen; material: fiber-attached | host: Bos | place: Iran: Karaj | collected 2018-10
AACAATGTTATGCAAATCCATGACGGCAGCGACGATGACGATAATCTGGACCTGGATGCCGACGTTGATGATATTGATTTTGACGACGGTGCCGATTTCGGAGATGAATCGTACGACGAAGATATGGATGATTTAGAATAAAAAATTAACAAATTTAACTTTTATTAAAGCAAAACATATTATATAAGTATGGTATGTTTTGCTTTTTTATTTAGGGATAACGATATGCTGCGGCAATATGAGTTGGTGGATTTGGTAAAGTCTTACGATCCGTATGCGGACGAAGACGCGCTCAATCGCGCCTATGTTTTTGCCTTAAAAAAACACGGCTCGCAGCTGCGTACCTCCGGCGACCCTTATTATTCGCACCCGATTGAAGTTGCCGGTATTCTGACCAAATACAGGTTGGATTCGGCTTCCATCATCGCCGCCCTTTTGCACGACACGGTAGAAGATACCGACACCACTCTCGAAGAAATCAAAGAGCTGTTCGGCGACCAAGTGGCACAACTGGTTGACGGCCTGACCAAACTCGCTATGTTAGAGCATAAATCCGGCTCCAGTAAACAGGCGGAAAACTTCCGCAAACTGTTGCTGGCGATGTCGGAAGATATCCGCGTATTGCTGATTAAACTGGCCGACCGTCTGCATAATATGCGCACTCTTAAATTCTGCCCGCCGGAAAAGCGCGCCCGTATTGCCCGCGAAACACTTGATATTTATGCGCCGCTGGCCGAGCGTATCGGTATGGAAGAACTCAAAGAGGAGATGGATGAAATCGCCTTTGCCGAGCTCTATAAAGATGCCCACGATTCGATTGTTACGCGTTTGAACTTCTTGCGCGAACAAGGCAACGACGTGGTACCGAAAATCATCAAGCAACTCGAAAAAGATATGGAAGACAACGGTGTACATTGTACCATTACCGGCCGCGAAAAAGCTCCGTATTCCATTTGGCGCAAAATGCAGCTGAAAAACGCTTCATTTGAACAATTGTCCGACATTATGGCGTTTCGTATTTGTGTTGATACCGTGGCCGATTGCTATCAGGCACTCGGCATAATCCACAGCAAATATCACATGGTGCCGCGCCGCTTCAAAGACTATATTTCCACCCCGAAACCTAACGGTTATCAATCGTTGCATACCGGTGTTATCGGGCCGTTTGACGTACGAATTGAGGTGCAAATCCGCACATACGAAATGCACGAAGTCAACGAAAAAGGTGTGGCCGCCCACTGGGCGTATAAACAGGGACAACACACCGAAGGCAAAAACTTCCGCTGGGTACGCGAGTTGTTGGAAATTCTCGATCAGGCGCAAAATCCGGACGAGTTTTTGGAAAACACTAAGCTCGAAATGTATAACGACCAGGTGTTTTGCTTTACGCCGAAAGGCGATTTAATCGGCTTGCCGGTCGGGTCAACGCCGGTTGATTTTGCTTATGCCATTCACTCCAATGTCGGCAACACCTGCGTCGGTGCCAAGATTAACGGCGAAATCAAACCGTTGCGCACCATTTTGCAAAACGGTGACCAGGTTGAAGTCTTGACCGCTAAAAATCAACACCCGTCGCTGGAATGGGACCGCTTTGTGGTAACCGGCAAAGCCAAGGCCGCCATCCGCCGTTATGTTCGTATCAACAAACGTGAACAATTCATCGCTCTAGGCAAAGAAATCGTCGATAAATTGTTTAAGTCGGAAGACCAGGAATTTTCGGAAAAAGAACTGGTTAAATACCTCTCCAATTTTGAGGCGGAAACGGTTGATGACGTATATGCCAAAGTCGGCGAAGGTTTGGTTACCGGTTGGGATGTATTGCGAATTATGCACCCGGCGTATCGCCAATCCAAACTGGAAAAAGTTGTCAGTGCGATTAAACTGCCGGTATTTAACAAAAAAGAAAAGAACAAAAAAGATTCGCTTAAAATCCGAGGACTTATTGACGGTATGGCCGTGCATTTTGCCGGATGTTGCCACCCGCTGCCGGGCGACCGAATTGTCGGCATTGTAACCACCGGCAAGGGCGTTACCATCCATACCGTAGATTGCCCGTCGCTGCATAATTACGAAAACGAACCGGAACGTTGGCTCGATGTTGATTGGGGCCCTGATGCCGAACAGGAAAAGCACGTGGCTCGTCTGAAGCTGATGCTCAGCAACGAACCGGGGGCTCTGGCCGAAGTGGCGAATATCGTAGCTAAGGCCGAAGCCAATATTATCAACTTGAATATTACTTATCGCACATTAAGTTATTTTGAAATACTGCTCGATATTGAAATTAAAAATGTTGAGCAGCTCAACAGCTTAATTTTAAGCATGCGCGCCGAAAAGCTCATCAGCTATGTCGCCCGTGCCAACAAGTAGAGAGGTTATGTGTGGAAAGCATTAAAAGTTACTTTAACAAATTGTTCAAAAAAATATTAATCCAGCTGAAAAGATTACAGGGAACGCCTTATTCGATTGCCGCCGGGTTTGCTTGCGGCGTGGCCATATCTTTTACGCCGTTCATCGGTTTTCACCTGATTCTGGCGGCAATTACCGCTTGGATCATCCGCGGCAACGTCGTATCTTCCGCCATCGGCACCCTCATCGGCAACCCGTGGACTTTCCCGTTTATTTGGATCGCCGTACTTTCTACCGGCCGTTTCTTTTTGGGCGATATTGCCTCCGCCGACCACGTTAATTTCATCAGGATTTTTGAATCGGCGGGTCGGGCCCTGCTGACCTTGAATTTCAGCCACTTCGGACGCGATGTCTGGCCGATATTTTTCCCGATGTTGATCGGTTGCATACCTTATTACATAATATCGTGGTTTGTTTCGTTTAAGGTTATCAAAGTAACCCTGGATAAAATTGCACAAAGACGTGCACAACGCAGAGCAAAGCAAGGAGAAGCAAAATGATTGTGGGATTGGGAAACGATATTGTCAATATCGAGCGTTTACAAAACTCCGACGACTATCTGCAACACTTTGCCGCCCGCATTTTAGGCGGCGATGAACAGGCGGAGATTAAAAAGAACGGCATGGCCAAAGACCCGCGCTTCCGCGAGTTGCTGGCAAAATATTATGCCGGCAAAGAGGCTTTTGCCAAAGCGCTCGGCACCGGTTTTCGTGACGGCATTTTCTTCCGCGATATCCAGATTTTACATAACGAATTGGGAAAACCGATGCTTAAAATCAGCGGCACGGCCAACAAATATTTGCAAAAATTAACCGCCAACCCGCGCTTGCATATAACCTTAAGCGACGATATGCCATTTGCCTTTGCCGTGGTGATTATCGAAGGATAAACCCCGCACAGTTTCACTAAAAATCCGTAGAATGTAGTAAGTACGCAATAAGCGCTGGCGCAGTGTACAAGATAGTACTCCCTTAAAAATCCGGATAATTAGGTTAATACGAAGGGGAATTTTGACGACGTGTACACAAACAGTACTCCCTTAAAAATCCGTAGAATGAGTCTGATAGAAAAAGGGTTTACCGCGCGGTGTACAAAACACCCACCTCAACCAAACGCGGATAAAGAGGTCGATGCGCCGCAATTTTTAAGCGACGTGTACAAAAGAGGTACACGAGCGAAAAAGTTGCAAGCAGCAACCCATTAGACGCGTTTCATTAAATCTCTTTGCGGGCGGAGAGAGCCAACTGAATAGTCCCATCATCCATATAATCCAACTCCCCGCCCAGAGGAAGCCCTTGGGCAAGTGTGGTAACTTTTACCGGATATTCTTTTAAGCGGGAGAGCAGATAGTGATTGGTTATTTGACCGTCGATAGTGGCCGGCAAGGCCAGAATAACCTCTTGAACGCGGCGGTCGTTCAGGCGCAAAAACAGCGATTCGATATTTAAGTCTTCGGGAGTAATACCGTCCAAAGCCGAAAGAATACCGCCGAGAACATGATATTGGCCGCGGTAGATGCCGGCACGTTCCATCGCCCACAAATCGGCAACATCCTGCACCACGCAAATGGTTTCGATATCGCGCGCCGTGTCGGCACAAATCGCGCACGGTTCCTCGGTGTCAAAATTGCCGCAAATCGGACACTTTTTAATATTGTCGGCCACGTTTTGCAGAGCGGTAATCAGCGGCAACAAAGACGTTTCTTTCTTTTTAAGCAGGTGCAGAACAATACGCCGCGCTGACCGCGCACCCAAGGCAGGCAGTTTGGCAATCAGTTTCGTCAGTTGTTCGATATCGTTACCCTGCAATTTTCAATGCCTAAAACGGAAGCTTCAACCCGCCCAGACCAACGCCGTTGGTGGCCTCTTTCATCCCTTCGCTCATCATCTCGTCGACTTTTTGGTGCGCGTCGCTGTATGCCGCCAAAATAAGGTCTTCCAAAACGTCGATTTCTTCGGCATTGATTAAAGACTTATCAATGTTCAAGCTTTTCATTTCCGACTTGCCGTTCAGCACAACCTTTACCAGGCCGCCGCCGGAAGTGCCTTCGCGCTCTTCCTGACCGAGTTTGGCCTGAGTTTCCTGCATTTTGCGTTGCATTTGCTGTGCTTGTTTCATAATTCCCTGAATATTCAACATTTTTTAATCCTCATAGTTTTCCGTTATTGTTTCTTCCGCCACAAACTCCGTCGGCTCCTCATCGTCCGCCTCCTCGGCCTGTTTGCGAATAATTGTATCTATTTTAGCACCCGAAAACTCATCAAGTATAGCTTTTACCAAAGGATATTCAGAGATATTTTTCTTATCTCGGTTTAATTCCTTTGCTTCCAAAAAAGCCAAAGTTTCTCCGAGCGGTTCATAATCTATATCGATTTTCCACGGCGTGCCGGTTTCTTTTTCCAAAAACGTGCGGAAATTAAACACCAGATTTTTATCGGCTTTTTCCGAAACGGCAATATGGATATGCCCGTGTTCAAACGATTTGAAAGATATGTCGTTTTTGATGGCATACATCAGCATCGGCACTTTTTTGGCCGTCATCAAATTCAATAAATCGGCGGTATTTTCCAACACAATGTCGGATACCTCCGCCTCGCCGACAATCGATTCGCCGCCGATTATGCCGCCGTTTGCACTATTTTTCAGTTTTGATTTTTTTTTTAATTCCTCAAGCAGGGCTGCCGGAGTAGGAAGCGAGGCCGAATAGGCAATCCGTATCAATATCATCTCCAGCGCGTCAATCTGCACCGCGGCATATTGTAACTCGCTCAATCCCTTAATCAGCATCTGCCATATTTTAGAGAGTATCGCTATCGGCGCCGAGCTCAGTTTTTTGCACATTTCACGGTCGGTTTCGCTTAAAGATGCATCATTGATAAATTCCGGCAAAACCTTAACCTTGGCGGTTAAATGCGTAATTTCGATCAAATCCTGTAACACCAGCATCGGCGTTGCACCGTTGGTATATAAGGTCTGCAAGGTTTGCAACACTCCGGCCACATCGCCGGCAAGCAACTTTTCATAAAGCTCGCCGCTTTGCTGTCTGTCGGCCAACCCCAGCATATTTTTCACCGTTTCGGCTTTAACTTTGCCGTCGCCCAACACAATCGCCTGGTCCAACATAGAGAGCCCGTCACGTGCCGAACCGTCAGCCGCGCGCGCCACTGCGTGCAGTGCTTCTTCTTCAAACTCAACCTTTTCGGCCGTCAAAACTTTGCTGAAAAGTTTAATCAACGTTTCTATACTCAAACGCTGCAAATCAAAGCGCTGACAGCGAGATAAAATGGTAACCGGCACCTTGCGAATTTCGGTGGTGGCAAAAATAAACTTAACGTGTGCCGGCGGCTCTTCCAACGTCTTCAACAGCGCGTTGAACGCACTTTTGGAGAGCATGTGCACCTCGTCGATGATATAAACTTTATAACGGGCACTCACCGGCTTATAGCGTATGCCGTCCAAAATCTCACGCATATCGTCAACACCGGTTTTGGAGGCAGCATCCAATTCAATAACGTCAATATGTCTGTCGGCCGCAATAGCCTTACAATTTTCGCATTCGCCGCACGGATGAATGGTAGGTCCGCCGTTACCGTCCGGACCGATACAGTTTATCGCCCGAGCAATTAAGCGCGCGGTAGTGGTTTTACCGACACCGCGGATACCGGTTAAGATATAAGCGTGATGCAAATGATTGTTTTTAATGGCATTGGTTAAAGTCTGCACCAAAGCATCCTGTCCGAGCAAATCTTCAAAATTTTGCGGACGATATTTGCGTGCCAAGGCCACATATTGATTATTTTCGTTTAACTCTGCCATTTTTCTTTCTTTGATTGAAGGCGAAGGGACTCAGACCTCACGCTCATCGTTACGGCTGCTTCCTTCCGAACCTGACCGAGTTGGCGAAAGCGTAACCCCGAGCCCTTCATAAAACTCCTTTATATAATGCTTTAAACCGGCGGTTTTGCAAGCAAAAAAATTCACTTATCAGCCGGAGCAAAGCACATTTTACAACCCTGCCGGCGCGTTGCCGACAATCCGCGGCATCATAACATAAGTGCCGTTATTGTCGCTTTCGTATGCCGTCGGATAGCCGTAAAATTGTTGCGGTGCGTATTCGGCCACATATTTGCCGCCCGCCGAAACTTTTACCACATCCAAACCGTGTTCGTTCAAACCGTTGGCAAAAATTCTGAATGCGCCGCTCATGCCGTTATATCCTTCCGGCCGCTCGATTTGTTCATATAAATTACCGCCCTGACGCGCCAACATCGAAGCCAGAGCCACCGCATCATAAGCAAAAATGCTCAATCCGCTCGGGCGCTCGCCGAACAAATCATTATATTTTTGCGCAAATTTAGCCTGATTTTTCAGCGACATCACCGGATATACCGCGCCGTAAAGCTCCGTTTCTTTGTTCAGCGAACTGCTGTCCCACACCGAAGTACCCATAAACAGAACATCCGGGGCCGATACGTCATAATAACTGAACATCGAAGAAATCGCCTTCAAGCGATTACCGGTTTCCGGAATCAGCAACGCGTCAAAATCAACTCCGCCGCTTTTCATTTGCGTAACCAGACTCGTAAATTCCATACTGTTCGGTTCATAAAACCCGACTTTTACCACGCTGACGCCCTGTTTTTGCGCCGCCTTTACCAGCGAGCGATACATATTGGCTCCGTTTTGATTATTCGGGAACACCGCCGCCATTTTAGATCTGCCGTTATCCGCTGCATATTTTACGATTCGGCTGACCTGGTTGTCCTGCAACAAACCGATGGAATAAATCCCCTCCTGCAACACGCTCGGCGAGGTAGAAAAGCTGATAACCGGCACATCTTTGGATCTGGCCTCGGCGCTGACCGCCGCCACTTCATCACTTCTCAACGGGCCCAAAATCAGCTCGCTGTCAGCATTAAGCGCATTTTCAAGGGCAATTCGCGCCCCGCTGCCGGTACCCTTGGTATCATAAAACTGCACCACCAGATTATTGTTATTGATATCGCCGATAGCCATCATCGCCGCATTTTTAAGGCTCTTACCCATAGCCTCATCGGCGCCGCTCAAAGGCAACAACATCGCCACGCGGAAACTTCCTTCTCCGCCCAAATCAACTTGCGAATAATCTGTTGTTTCGACAATATCCATCGATTTTTGGTCCGGCAAATAGCGGTACGACGGCCGATAAAACGGCGTACGCTGCCACAACGAGCAACTGCATACCAAAAATGCCGCAAAAAACAGACTAATTTTTTTAAACACTTGCTTTTTTCCTCAAAATATCAAACAATACATATCTAATAATTCCAAATAATCTTTTTGTAAAGTCAAAGTTTAATAAAATGTTAAGAAACGGATTATATATCATCGCCACCCCCATCGGCAACCTCAAAGATATTTCGCCGCGTGCCGCAGAAATATTAAGCGAGGCCGATATTATCGCCTGTGAAGACACCCGTGTTTCCAAGAAGCTGTTTTCGCTTTTGGGGATACCGCTCAACAAAAAATTCATCAAATATGAGGACCACACGGAAGCCGCTCAGGCGCAGAATCTGATTGATTCCATCAACGAAGGTGCGGCGATTGCGCTGATTTCCGATGCCGGCTCGCCGCTGATTTCCGACCCCGGCTATAAACTGGTGCGCAAATGCCGCGAGCAGGATGTCTATGTTACGGCCGTGCCTGGTGCCTGTGCCGTAATTACGGCATTGCAGCTCTCCGGATTGCCGACCAACCGTTTTATGTTTGCCGGTTTTATCCCCAACAAAGACAAGGCTCGTGCCGATTTGTTCAACGAACTGAAAAACATTGATACGACTTTGGTGTTTTATGAAACCGCACCGCGGCTTTTGAAAACTTTGGAACAAGTCGCGCTGATTTTTGCCGGCCGCGAAATTTCGGTGGCGCGTGAACTGACCAAAATGTATGAAGAAGTTGTCGGCGGCGATATTGCCAAAGTAAGCGAATATTTTACGAATAACGAGCCGCGCGGCGAATTTGTACTGATGGTAGCACCGCCGCCGGCCGTTGAACATACCGCGGTTGACATCCGGCCGCTGTTACAAAAACGCCTCCAAGAAACTTCGCTCAAAACCGCCGTTAAAGAAATTTGCACGCAATACGGGCTCAATAAAAACGAAGTCTACGCCCTGGCTTTGGAGCTCAAAGATGAATAACTACGTCCGCGGAAAATATGCCGAACTTCTGGCGCGTTGCTATATGCGCCTGCACGGCTTTTCCGTTGTAGCGAAAAATTATGTATCGGGACGCGGCACCACCGCCGGCGAAATCGATTTTGTAGCCAAACGCGGCAAATTAATTGTTTTTGCCGAGGTCAAACAACGCTCAAGTCTGGACAATGCCGCCTATGCCATCAGCTCAAAACAGCAACAGCGCCTGATTCGCGGCGCCAAAAATTTTATCAAAAATCATCCGCAATACAACGGTTGCGATTTGCGATTCGACGCAATATTGGTGGCGCTTCCGTTCTCGATTCGCCATATTGAAAATGCCTGGTGCGAATAAATCGTTATAAAATGCATATTTTTGCTTGCAATCCGCGCTCTGCCGTGGTATTTATAATCACGTGGATTTTTTTTGGGAGCAGAAAAATGATTGAAATGCCGCAAAATCTGGTTGAAATGGCGCTCAAAACCATGGGCGACCGTTGGAAAGTGATGATTATACAAGAACTGATGGACGGCACCAAACGCTTTGGCGAAATCAAAAAAGAGCTTGGCGATATTACGCAAAAAGTTCTTACTGCTAACCTGCGTGCGCTGGAAGAAAAGGGAATCCTGATTCGTACGGTGTATGCGCAAATTCCGCCAAAAGTTGAATATACGCTGACCAACTTGGGCTATAATTTAAAGCCGGTTCTCGATTCGATGCGTCAATGGGCGGAAGAATACTATAATCAAAACGTTAAAAACCTGATGCCTAATTTGGCTTAAAAAATACAGAATTTAAAATAGCGAATCCCGCGCTTTGTTTAGAAGCGCGGGATTAACTTTGATTCCTCAGACACCGCTGTGTCCTCGGCACACTAGGATTACAAATTTACGCCCACTATACGGTTATCCTCATCAAGAATGATGATGGGAGCCGATGGAGCCGGGCTCACGGGAACCTTATCCGTCAAAGCCACGTCACGACCAACGGTGTGAGGCTTACGGATAATGCCCTTGGTCTCTCCGTCAACTATTGAATAGCTGACATGTTGACCTGGTTGAACGGTACCCCAATCCTGGTTGGACGAAGTGTAGTTCAGACCAGATGCCAACTTGAGGAGCCACTTGCCGCTTTCGGTTGGCTCAACAGAGAGCACCTCCGAAATCACATACTGGCACGCGGACTTGCGCGCAATAGTGATGGCGGCAGCTTTTTCACCGGTGTAGATAACCAAGAAGAAAGCCTGAGGCTGAGCAGCAATAGCTTGGTAGTCAAACTTGTTGACCTTAAGCTTCTGGGCGCCGGCAGCAACCTCAAAATCTACTCCATTTGACATGGCCTGTACACTTGTAATCTCGTAGAATCTTTGAGCCGAAAGGCTCATAGCGCAGAATGCGCAAACTAATACAAATAACAGTCTTTTCATATCTCACTGATTTTGCGTAATACTTAGCACTATTCCTTATCACACACCGCCACAACGCATCTTTCGACTTATATACCGAGCTACTACACCTTTGGACATCTCGTCTTAGGCCGATCGGATACAATTCGTGATTACGTTATTTATGCATGCAACAGACTAATCTTGCCAGTATATTACTGAGTTGAACAATATTTTCTTTGGAAGAAAAAATTGTGGAGGTATGAAGAAATCCTGTTTTCTGCTGACAATAATTCCTATAATAACCTCCACAATGCATATTTTTGTAAAAGCATTGTAACACAAACTTTTGCGGTTTGCAACATCTTTTTTGTCAATGATGAAAAAATCTTTAATAATCGTAGCCCTTGCCGCCGCGCTTGCTGAACTTCTGTTTGCGGCTGAACTTGCCTTTCGGCTTGCTCGCCTTCATTTCTTTATATTCTTCGTAGCTCATTTCCTCAGTTTTGCCGCGGGAATCCTTGAATTTGGATTGCTCACGGAATCTGATAACCGCGTTGGACATGGAGCCGCCTTCGTCTTCAATCAGCTTCTCGGCATTGGCAATCATTCGGTCGGTGGCAAAATCATAATCCATACGATTATTGCGCTTGGAAGATTGAACATTGATGACCGTAAATAAATGCTCTTTTTGCATCAAATTATGGTCGCACAAATCAAACACAAACAGGTTGTTACTGCCCGAACCGGCAATGCACATAGCCTGTACGCACAGCCACTCCTGCTGTTCAAACGAAATGCCTTTTTCTTTGCAAACACCGTTCGGCGTAAATGCCAACACATCGGAATTGAAACATAACATCGGCTTGCCTTTATATTGGTGCAAAACCTTCAGGGTTGCCGCCAACTGTTCCGGATCGCCGTGCACCGCCACATTATATACCGGCATGGTGCCGTCGGCTATTTCTTTATGGTTTTTGCAATTTTCAACGGTAATTTGATTAAACTCACGTGTTTCCTGCAAAGTTGCGTGTCCGGTGCGCTGATATTTTTCATCTATGCCGTCGCCGTTCATAACCACGGTCGAGCCTAAACTCTGCAACTTAGCTACAACGGCGCGGTGTTGCGGTCCGTTAATTGATTCAATCGGACGTTGCCGCAACAAAAACAGCGTCTTGTCATCGGCCGTAAACAACGGATGTCCGGTCATACCCTTGCCCTTGACTTTACCGTCCTTATCCGCCGTAACTTTATTTTGTTCGCTTATCATTACCAGCGTCGACACGCGCCCGTCTTTATTTTCGGCAAAAGCGCCGCTGATAATCATATAGCGTTGCTCCCGCGGATATTTATGCAAATATTTCTCAATATCGGTATGTTCCAAATCGTGCGCATTGTAGATAACTTTTTCCAAATCAACCGTTTCGCCGGACGGAAGCCGCATCAGTTCGGTTACGGCATCGGCTTCTTTTTGCACGCTGGCAATCAACAGTTTTTCGTTTGATATAACCTTACGAACTTTGGCATCGCCGGCTACCGTCTTACCGTCCTGCTGATTGAGAATTTCCTGTTTGATTTGTTCTACTTTGTCTTTAACCCATTTTTCTTTGTTGCGGGTAATCGCCAGCAAATCTTTTACCGCCTGACGCAATCCGCGGCTGCCGATTAACACCGTACGTCCGGTTTCGGCCGCAGCTTTTATATCAATGGCCAAATTCTGCACACTGCGGGCAATCACCGGCGAAAAAATCTGCATATCGGCATATTTCTGCACCTCGCGCAACGTATTTTCATACGATTTATTAAAATCCGGAATTTCTCTTTCGCCCTTCTCGTCGAACATTTCCGTGGTAGAAGAAGTCGAATCCTGCATAACCGCATTAACGAACTTATCTTTCATAAATTCTTTGTGTTCGTCTTTGTCGTATCCGGCACCGAACGGCACTTTATCCAAGTGATAATCGCCGGAGAACATACCGCCGAGCAAATCCTTGCCCTCATAGGTCGTACTCACGTGAAAGCCCAAAGGCGAAGCCGTCGAGTGCGACATATTAAGCGGCGATATTTTCATATCATCGCCGATTTCCACACTTTCGCCCTGACGGATAATTTCAATATGCGGCACATATTCTTCCGGCACGCTGTTATTCTTCATCTGCGTTTTGATAACGTTTGCCGTGTATTCGCTGGTATAAATGGTCGGGAGCTTGAATTTTGCCGCCGCCAAAAACGTCAGCGCGCCGATGTGGTCTTCGTGGCAATGGGTAATAAATACGGCATCAATCGGTTTTTCGGCTTGGCTGTACGGATTTTCAAAATACGGGCGCATATCCGGAATCGCCGAGTTATAGCTTATCCAATCCGGCGGAAACATCGCACCGTCATCAATCAAAATTCGCGCCGTCGGCTTATTCGGCTCGTTGTGCTCAATCAAAATCGCACTGGCACCGATTCGATATTCGTTATTGCCGCCTAAAAATTGAACTTTCGTCCCGATATTTTGCTTTGCGCGCGCCATATTCTTTCTCCCGAATTGAAATTTGCTTTAATCATACACCATTTTTGACAAAAATCAATCATTTTTTAAGCGAATCACAACAAAAAAAATACCGCCGAGGTTTTCAGCCCCGACGGTATTCTTTCACTTTTCGGAAATCATCTGCAAACATTTTTCAAATGCTTCCGGCTTCGGCATCGCAAACTTATTATCGATTGCGCAGAAGCAATCATACAACGAGCTTGCGTGCAGCACCGGCCTTACTTTTCCAATCTTGTCCTTAAACGGCGGCAGATAGCGTTGGCCGTCAAACTTGGTAACCAGCGGAATTGGAGCATCCTTCTGATTAATCCAATAACGACTGCAGCCGAATTCCTTCAAATTGACACCCTGGTAGGTCAGGAGAGTGAAGGTATCTTCCACCGCTTCGTGGTTGCGCCTGAACAGCGCAAAATTACTGTAAGTCGGCAGCTCTAACTGACGTTTTTCGCTACCCTCTCTGCCGAACAGATACCCGGTTTGCTCCTGCAAATTGTCGGCGATATCTCTGTCGGTATACATGCGCACCTCCTCATAAGAGAGGCTGAAATACACGCCACACACCTCGATTCCCCAGATTTTATCGGCATACTCGGGAATCAAAAACGGCATCACTGCCATCGATACGGTGTTCTTGTGACGATAAACCAGGCGGCACGGCGGCTCAAGCGGAATCCAGCCCATCTTACGACGTTCCAGATAAAACTTGTAACCTTCGTTCAACATAGGCAGTTGCTCGACTTTGACCTGCATCCTCTGCAAGTCCTCATAGATTTTTAATATATCCATAAAAATTGCATTTAAGAGTTAATAATATAAGAAACTGGGCTCATTATAAATCGTTTTGCCGATTTGTCAACCCGCATAAAAGAAAAACGGCGGGTTGCCGTCTGTGATAGGGGATTTTCCGTCGTTTGCGCCGAATATCGGCAGCGCCCGACCTTTTTTTATGATTTTCACCGCTTTTCATCTGCCTTTTGCTTGTGGTCTCTTGCTTAAATTTATTTTTATTATTTTTTCAGCAGAAAATTTAAGCTTCGGTCACTTGGTTGCAATTTGTTCGCTTCACGGCGTTTACACTTACTTGCTCACAAGCAACCTGCGCCTGTCGTCAATAAACAACATTTTAAGGTTGTTTATTTTCCTCCAGCCTATTCTCTAGGGTTCAAATCCCTTTCACCGCTTTTCAATAACAAAAAAGCGCCGCTAGGGCGCTTCTTCGTTATTGGCGGTGAGATAGGGATTGGCTTCGCCTCTGCGTCGCCTTTCAGCTTTCGCTGACCGGCATACTCACGTCTGCCGGAGGCTCCTTGTCGAACCTGTTCTCTAGGGTTCAAATCCCTTTCACCGCTTTTCAATAACAAAAAAGCGCCGCAAGGGCGCTTCTTCGTTATTGGCGGTGAGATAGGGATTCGAACCCTAGGTACGCGGTAAAACGTACAATTGATTTCGAGTCAACCGCATTCGACCACTCTGCCATCTCACCTTAAAGTCTTATCCTTATTATTCTATTTTATTTTAAATTGCAACACATTAATTTCAGCAAACCACATTTTTTGATTTTTATTTGCGTTTTTACCCGAAAAATCATTAGACAAACCACAAAATATATGTTAACATCCGCCGCCTGAAGATAATAACAACCGCTTTTTTTAAAAAAGGAAATACAAATGCATTGTCTCGGTAAAGAATATCGCGTTGTCTGCTCACAAACACCGGACAAACACACTTTTATTGACATTGTTCCCGCCGACAATGCTCTGCATCAGCTCATTCTCAAGGAGCGGGCGCAACGCAGCGACGCAGCTAAGATTATTGCCGGCTCGATAAAACTTTATGACATGGGTGAAGGCAACCGGCCGGAAATTCTGTTTTTACCGCCGGAAAACGGCGGTCTGCCGGAAGTTGAACTTTCCACGGCCGAAGAAAATCTTTTGCGCCGCAAAATCACCCTGCGTTTTGAAGAAATGATGGCGCAAAATCAGCAAAGCACCATTACGGTACGACCGGAAATCCATCACGAATACGTCAACGGCATTGTTGCCGAAATGAAAAATGCGTTGGATGCCTCTTTGCAAGCCGCCGCAGCCCCGCAATCGCCGGCGGAAGAACAAAACAAAATTATCTCCGAGCGCCGCGATCGGGCCGACCGCACCCGCGCGCAAACCGCGGATTATTTGCGTCGCCGCGATGAAAAATACACAAAATATAACTTGACATCTTTGCAAATTAAGCAATTATTGCACCGTGATTATTGAAAGAATAACAATGGAAATAAAAAAATACAAAGTCGTGTGCTCTCAGCCTAAGTTTTCGGACGATATATACATTGACATCGCGCCGAGCGAGGGCATTATTCACGACCAAATCTATTTCAGCCGCATTATGTTGCATCGGCAAATCAGCAGCCAACCGCTCTGCCGGTTATACGGCTCAATTTATTTGCAAGACAATAACGGCGATGTTGCGGTAGAATTTCCCAAACCGCAGGCCCCGAAAAATTCGCCGATGTATAAGGGAATAATGAATCAATATTCTTTTCTTGAGGCACAAATCAAAGAAAGTTACCGCAAAATGCAGCAAACCGGCAGCGAATCCACTCTTAAAGTGTGCAGCGTCAACCAAATGTTTGAGCTTTCCGAGCGGAAAAATGCCGAAGCCGCCGCCTTTGAAAAAAGACGTCGCGAAAGAATGCAAATGATTGCGGAAAAAACCGCCAAACCGACCGATTACAAACAAAAGCACGCCGCGCAAATCGCACCGCATTTTCCGCAAACGCTGCAGGAAGAACAACGCTTGCAACAAGAACGGCAAATTGCCTCGGCGCGCCAACTTCGCACGATTGTCGAACAAAAGCGTGCTGCAGAAACGACTCCGGCATGGTTGCGCTTTCAAAAAATATACAGCGGCGATTAATTTATCTCATAAAAACATTGCATTTTTCCGGCGGATATGTTAGCGTATCCGCCGGAATTAGTATTATTTACAAACATTTAAACACTATAATTATGGATAAAAACAAAGTACTGCATGAAATGCAAATGTGGCAGCAAAACGACTGCAGCAAGTTCGGGGAATACGACACCCTGTGGGAAATGTTCCGCACGGTCATAACTTCAAGCAGCTGGGGCAGTGCCGAATTCGGCGGTCCGATATGGCTGATGGACTTTTCGCTGGCTAACCTGCAAAAGCTTTTTCCCGAAAATCCATGGCTTGAAGCGATGGCAAAAGAATGGGAAAAAGGCAAGTGGGAACACAGCGGACACGCCAAGTCCGACGTGCTTAACCGATTTTCCGAGTGGTTTCAGTTCCGCGCCGAAAATCTGGTAAATCAGCTCGGCTTGGGCAACGTCATCATCAAGCAGGAAAGCTCGCATGACGGCAACATCTCGCTCTACGGCTGGTGTCTTTTCTTGGATGTAGTGCAAGAATTGGTCGGCGGTATAGTCGAGCGAATACATCATGAAACAATGTTGCGATTCGACTTCTCGTACGCCGAGGTTGACGCGGTTATTCGCGGCAGCTTCCCCGCCCGCCTCAGGAGCGACACTATGGTCAGCAGATTTCCGGGCGGCTACGGCGCCGGTTTTCACTACTACAAGCACAGCGATACTTACGGCAACTGCTATCTGTTGGAACACTTCAGCACAACCAAGGGCTATGTGATTCCGGAAACGGTGCCGGAAAAATTCCTGATGCTGATTGTCAACGACCTGATGGAGTGCAAGGCGCAGGGCTACGGCAACAATGCCGATAAAGACGGTCGTGTTGTTCCCTACCCGCAGATGAAGTTTGCGGAATATCTCGACATTCACCGCGGCATGGGCTATCACTTCCGCCCGACGAGCGACGTCTTTCAATGGTGGAACAAGCACGGCTTGGTTCAGGAAATCAGAATCGATTTGCCGCAGATTGACGCCAAGTACGGCGAATTTTGGCACCGCCAATTTCCGCCCAAACAGAACTGGCGCACCATCAAATAAGTGCAGAAAAAACCGCTACGTTTTACCGTAGCGGTTTTTTCTATTCCATCGAGGCCTTACGCTTGACAAGGTAATTCACAATGTCTTGAACCGTGCTCTTTCCTCTAACATCTTCGTCAGGGATTGTGATACCGAAGGTCTTTTCAGCGATCATCGTTATCTCAACAAAGTCCAAACTGTCAACACCTAGACTAATGAGACGACTGTCCAGTAAAACATCTTCTTCTTCTACGCCTGTCTGTTCGGAAATGATTTTCCTGATAGTCCCAAGAATATCCTTCTCCGTCATAAACCTAATGTTCAATCTCTCGATTTTGGGCTTGGGCTCAGGTTCAGCTTTTCGTTTGCTCCGCTTACCACACTTCTTTGCCTGGCTGCGAGAAAACAGGGCAGACTTGATTGCGCCGGTATTATTCCAATGCTTCACCACCTCTCGCGGAGTAAGGCCCATGGCTTTCACCAACTCATCTAATAATTTGAATTTTTCCATATACTTCCGGTTTGTTTTACGAGGATTAATTTGACCGGGTTCCTCAAGGTGAATAATAACTAAATAGATATAAACTGTCTTCAGTATATGTAAGTTTTGTTTTTTGTCAAGTTATATTTTAAACCTTATGCGGCAAAATGGCGTAGAGCCAGTCGGTCAGCCGATTCGGTAAAATCGACAAACCCCATGTTGCCAAGCGCATCGGCCACGGAAACGCTATCAGCCCCACGTTCTTTTCCAGCCGCTTAACGATAATCTCCGCCGCCTTTTCCGCGCTCATAAAAAACGGCATCGGACAAGTATTTTTATCGGTAATTCTTGACTTTACAAACCCCGGACAAATCACGCTGACATCAATATTATCCGCCTTTAAGCTGCCGCGAAGCGCCTCACCGTAGGCCTTTACGCAGGCTTTGGTAGCGCTGTATGACGGGCAGCTCGGCAAACCGTGATAACCGGCAATCGAAGCGGTAATTGCGATGGTTTTCGCCGCCTTTTTATCTTCCCGCGCCGCAAAAATTTCCGCCGCCGGCGTTACCGTATTCAGCACCCCGAACACATTGGTATTGAAGGTATTATACACATTTTCCGCGGTTTCTTCGCCGGTGGAAACTCCGGCATTGGCAAACACCAAATCCAGCTCCGCCGTTTGGTAGCAGACCTTAATCCACGCCGCCATCGCCTCTTTATCGCATACGCTGATAATTTGCGGATGAGCCGTTGCACCCAGCTCGCGACACTTCTCCGCCACGGCATTGAGCCGCTCGGCATTGCGCCCGCTCAAAAACATATTTTTTGCCCCATGCGCCGCCAAATAAAGCGCCACCGCTTCTCCGATGCCCGACGACGCGCCGGTAATCAAAACATTATTAAATTTCTTTTGCATATTCGTAATATCCTTCTGGAAATTTACCGATTATTATAATATAAGTGAGTAAAGTCTACAATGTATGCTTTTATTTTGCAAGAGGAAGATATGGCCGAAATTTTAAATCGCTTAAACGAAGTCCGCCGCGGTGTTATGTTTATTATCGAAGCTCCGTCCGGTACCGGTAAAACCACCGTTGTCAAAAAACTTTTGGAACAGGATAAAAAACTGAACTGGTCGGTTTCGGTAACCACCCGCGCCCCGCGCGCCGGCGAACAAAACGGCGTCGACTACTACTTTATCAGCGATGAAGAATACGATAAATTGTTGCAAGAAGATGCCTTTTACGAACACGTGGATTCGCAATACGGCAGCCGCTACGGTACTCTGCGCTCCGAGGTCGATGAATTTTTAAATATTGGCCAAGATGTGTTGTTTGATATGGACTGGGAAGGTATGCGCCAAATGAAGGCCAAAGCTCCCGACGATGTGGTTTCGGTTTATTTGTTGCCGCCGTCAATCAAAGAGCTGCGCCGCCGCTTGGAAGGACGCAGTACCGACAGCAAGGAAATCATTGAAAAACGGATGGGTTTGGTGCTCGAAAAAATGCAACATTGGACCGAATACGATTATGTGGTTATCTGCGGCGATTTAGACCAGACCGTCGACACGATTCGCCAAATTTTTTCGGCTGAAAGAATGAAGCGCAAGCGGCAAATCGGCCTGATTGAGTTTACGCAAAAACTGATTGATGAGGTAAAAAATGGATAAATTGCCGTTTATAAACAAATACGGACGAATTACCTATTGCATCGACGCGCTGACTTTTGTGCGGCAAAGAAATTATATCATCATCAAAAAAGGCACCGATCTGTTATGCAAATATAATCCCGATGACGAGCTTTTTTCGTTGCCGTCGGATAAGGATGTCGAAATCGTTGCCGAGCCTACTTTGGCCTTTACGGTCCTGTCCTATGTGTATGAAAACAGGCATCCCATAAAAGAAACTCAAACCTATCGCTTTTATGACGTAAAAAATGCCGATTTGGCCGATGCTCCCCTGCAATGGTGCTCCTTTGACGATATTGCCCTCAAAAAAATAATGTTTGATGCCACGCAAATGATCGGTATTAAAAATTTAGTGGTAAGGATTAATAAAAATGAAGAAAATTTATGATTCCATCGAAGATATGGTCGGTCATACTCCGCTGTTGCGCTTAAATAAGCTCAAAAAGCTGTTCGGTTTTAATGCGAATATTCTGGCAAAATGCGAATTTTATAATCCGATTTTTTCGGTTAAGGATCGGGTGGCGCTGAACATGATAAACAAAGCGCCTTTTTCCAAAATCAATAAAGACACTCTTTTTATTGAGGCTACTTCGGGTAATACCGGTGCGGCCCTGGCGGCTTTTTGTGCCGCCCGCGGTTATAAACTGATAATCGTTATGCCGGAAAATATGACCGAGGAAAAAATCGCGCTGATTCGCCAGTTCGGCGCCGAGGTTATGCTGACTCCGGCGGCCGAGGGTATGTCCGGCGCCATCAAAAAGGTTGCGATATTAAAAGAGCGCTCCGCCAATATCATCGAATTCAAACAATTTGAAAATCCGGCCAATGTGGAAGCCCACAAACTTACCACCGGAGCGGAAATTTTGGAAGATACCGACGGCGCGGTCGACGCGATTGTTTGCGGTGTCGGCACTTCCGGCACTTTAACCGGTGTTGCTTCTACTTTAAGAACGGTTAATCCCGATTTATATGTGATGGCGGTTGAGCCGGCGGAAAGTCCGGTGTTATCCGGCGGCAAAGCCGGTCCGCACCAAATCGGCGGCATCGGTGCCGGTTTTGTTCCGCCGCTTTATAATGCCGAACTGGTGAACGAAGTATTCCCGGTAGCCTCAAAAGCAGCCCTGGAAATGACCAAAACGGTAGCTCATAACGAAGGTTTGCCGATAGGCGTTTCGGCGGCGGCCGCGGTTTGCGGTGCCGTCAACCTGGCACAACGTCCGGAAATGAACGGCAAAAACATCGTGGTCGTATTGCCGGACAGCGTTGAGCGCTATTTATCCAATCCTTTCTACAAGCATAAGGAGCCGATGGAAGAATAATGAATCTTTTCGCAATTTTGAGCCGCTATATCACCCGCCAACTGGTTGTAAACTTTTTTCTGGTGTTGTTTACAATCCTCGGCATTATTTTGATGTTTGACACCATTGAGGCGTTGCGTCGTGTTTCCGGCCGCGAAGATATTTCCTTTTGGTTTACGGTGCAATACGCCGTTACCCGCATTACCAAAACCGTGGAAATTGTATTCCCGTTTGTGTTGATGGTGGCGGCGATGATAACTTTCTGGCGCCTGAGCAAAAACAACGAATTTGTAATTATCCGCTCGACCGGCGTTTCCATTTTCGGCTTTCTGAAACCGCTGATGGTGGCGACTTTTATTTTGGGGGTTGCCAACGTTGCACTGTTTAATCCGGTTGCGGCCAAAATGTTTGAATGGCACGAGGTGTTATCTTATCGCCTGCAATCACACAACCCGAATGCCGTGTTGTTTTCAAGCAAAGGTTTGTGGATCAGAGAGACCGACGATGCCGGGCGAATTTTATTGATTCAGGCCAAAGGTTTGCGTCAGGACGACGATAAATCGGTTTGGATGCGCGACGTGACCATTACCGAGTTAGATGAAAATTCGCAAATCAAAAAAAGTTATAATGCTTCGTTTGCCACGCTGGACGGCAATATTTTCCGCTTAAAAGACGTTAAAATAATGATTAACGGCGAGCCGGTACAAACGCTGTCCGACTATGCTTACGAAACCACCATCGATGTCCAGAGAATTAAGGATAACTTTATTGACCCGGAGGCAATTTCGTTTTGGCGTCTGCCCGATACCATCAGCTTTTATGAAAAATCCGGTTTTTCGGCGCGATTGCACCGTATGCGCTTTCTTAATTTGCTGATATCGCCGTTATTGCTTGTCGGAATGCTGATGCTGGCGGCAGTATTTATGTTGCAGAACACCCTGCGCGGTTCGGCCATTATGTGGCGCGTGGTTATCAGTATTGTCACCGGTTTTTCCTTTTATTTTCTGTCGCAGGTGGTTTATGCTTTCGGCGTAAACGGCTATATTCCGGTCTGGCTGTCGGTAACGGCACCAACCTTGATTATCTGGCTTATCAGCACCTCTTTGCTTATTCAATCCGACGAAGTTTAATGATACATTTAATCAGACATACGCAATCCGAAGCCAATTTAAAGCGCATTTGGGGCGGGGATTACCCGTTGACCGAAAAAGGCATTAAGGATGCGCACGAATTAAAAGCGCAATTAACGTTTCATCCCGATATTTTAGTCGCATCTCCGTTGGTAAGAGCGCAACAGACCGCTCTAATTCTGTTTCCGCAAATGCCGATGGTTACCGACGGAGTTTTTCGCGAAATTCACTTCGGAGATTATGAAAATACGCCGATGAAAGATGACGAATTTTCCCGCATATATAAAACAAAAACCTCCGAACTGCATAAAATATCACACGGCGATAGTGTCAAAGAACGAGCGGACAAAGCTATATCCCGGCTTCAGGATTATTTGCCGCAAGGAGAAGTTGCCGTGGTTTGTCACGATACGTTGATACGCGCCGTTATTTGCCGCTTAAAGGGCGAAAGTTTGGATAATATGCCTAAATATAAACCGCTGTTACCGAACGGGAGTATTCTGAGCATTTCCCCTACGATGACCATGGAAATCACTTATAAAGCGCAAAAGATTGTTATTTAATATTTGCGCCAAATCAAAAAACCCGCCGAATTAACGACGGGTTTTCTTTAATGCTTGAAAAATTACTTTTTCTTCGCCGGCTTTTTGGCAGTCGCTTTTTTAGCCGGAGCTTTTTTAGCTGCCGTTTTCTTGGCCGGAGCTTTCTTGGCGGCTACGGTTTTTTTAGCCGGAGCCTTTTTAGCCGGGGCCTTTTTCGGAGCTGTTTTTTTAGCTGCCGGTTTCTTAGCTGCCGCAGCCTTCTTCGGCGCCGCTTTCTTTACGGCCGCGGTTTTCTTCGCGGTTGTTTTCTTAGCTGCGGTTGTCTTTTTGGCTGTTGTTTTCTTAGCCGCGGTCTTCTTGGCCGCCGACTTTTTAGCAGTTGCGGTTTTCTTTACAGCAGCTTTTTTAGCCGCTACCTTCTTGGTTGCGGTTTTCTTGGCCGGAGCCTTTTTGGATGTCGCCTTCTTCGGTGTTGCTTTCTTTACGGCCGCAGTTTTCTTCGCGGTTGTTTTCTTAGCCGCTGCGGTTTTCTTTGCGGTTGTCTTTTTGGCTGTTGTTTTCTTAGCCGGAGCTTTTTTAGCGGTCGCCTTCTTCGGTGCCGCTTTCTTTACGGCCGCAGTTTTCTTTGCGGTTGTCTTTTTAGCCGCTGCGGTTTTCTTTGCGCCGGCTTTCTTCGCCGTAGTTTTCTTTGTGGTTGTCTTTTTAGCCGCAGACTTCTTCACCGCCGTCTTTTTAGCGGTTGTCTTCTTGGCCGCGGCGGTCTTCTTCGAAGTTGCCTTCTTAGCAGTCTTCTTAGCCGTTTTCTTTTTAGCGGTCTTTTTCTTGGTCGCTTTCTTGGCGGCCTTCTTTTGCGAAGCCTGGCGCGCTTCTTCCAATTCCTTCTCGCTGAAGAATCCGAGATGAATCGCATTCTTCGGTTTTAAATCGGCAAATGCCGGATCCTTGCTTTCCACACCCAAACGAATCTTTTTAATGGTGGTATCGGTTGTTTGAAACAAGCGACGGATTTCCTTATCCGCAACTTCCGGATAATTGACCATAACCCACAAAATTGCCGCTTGTTTTTCGCTGCGCTGTGTCGGCGACAAAACCTTTTTAGCCTTGGCATTGTGCTCACGCACGTCGTTTTCGAGCTTATTTGCCACCAAGTCGGCAGCAGCATCGGCCTCGCAACGGCGAATTTCCTCCCACGAGAGCTGGCCGTTGTTAATCGGGCTCAAACCCTGAATATTCGAGGCAATATCGCCGTCGGCAATCGCCTGAATTTCCAATTCGTGAATTTCACAAAAATTTGCAATCTGACGAAAAGTCAGGGTTGTATTTTCAACCAGCCATACTGCCGTGGCTTTCGGCATTAAAGGAGCTGCCATATTTTTATCCTTTCATAAAAAACTTCTACTGTATCTACAATAGACACGCAAATTATAATATACAAACATTTTTTTTATTTTATAAACGCAAAAAGCCCGCAAAATTGCAGGCTCAAGCTTTTGTTCCAAACCGAGATTAGTTTGATTTCAAACCGAAAGCGGCAAACTTGCTGTTGAATTTGCCGACCTGACCGCCGTTATCAACAATACGGCGAACACCGGTCCACGCCGGATGCGACTTCGGGTCGATTTCCAGCTTCATGGTATCGCCGGCCTTACCCCAGGTCGATTTGGTCTTAACTTCCGTTCCGTCTGTCATCACATAAGTAATCTCGTGATAATCCGGATGAATTCCCTTTTTCATTTTTCTCTCCAATTCAAATGCTTTACATAAGTTTTTACGCCTTTATACATTAAGCGATTTCAATATGCAAGCATTATTTTCACGATTTTTTAATTTTTTTCAGTTTTTCGCGATTGCCTCGGCAATTTTTTGCTTTAAGGCCTCATTGGTGGCAAAAATACTGCCGCCTAACAATGCCTTTTGCAGGTTTTCCGAGCGGGTATCGGTTTCGCCGATGGCAAAAATATAGCCGCCGGCTTCCTTAACCAACAAAGCACCCGCACTCAATGTGCAAAAATCGCTTTTTGCCGCAATCGCCGCATCGGTTTTGCCGGCCGCAACATAAGCCAAATCCAGCACCGTTGCCCCGCTGATTCGCGGATTCACACTAACAGCTAAAGCAGCTTTGACCGCGCCCGCGTCGGCATTGGCCGCAACCAGCGCCTTATCGGTATTTTTGGCAGCCGCCACGCGCAAACGCTCGTGATTGCGAAAACCCTCTTTGAAAGCACCGCTACCTTTTTCGGCGAAAAACAGCTCGTCGTTAATCGGGCTGTAAACCACCGACGCCACGGCATTGTTATCTTCAATCAGCGCCGCCGCCAAAGCAAACGCCGCGTTGCCGTGCGCAAAATTGGCAAACCCGTCAAGCGGGCACACCGCAAAAAACTTACCGCTCGCCGGCAAGGCATCTTGCGCCGCACAAACCGCCGGATATCCGGCCTTGATTTTGCTCAGTTCTTCGCGCAGAATCTTCTGCACTTTTTCATACGAGCGCAAGGCAAACGAGTTGTCGGCATGCACCGAATTTTGCAAATGCTCGAGTTCGTTGAAATCGCGTCCCAATGCCGCCGCGGCTTTTTTCACGGCGGAAATCATCAGGGTTAATGTCGGGGAAATATAAGCCATTATTTTGCTCTTTCCACATAGTTGGCTTCAGAAGTGCCGACCACGATTTTATCGCCGACGTTAATAAACGGCGGAACACCGATGCGAACACCGTTATCCAAAATCGCCGGTTTATACGACGAAGAAACGGTCTGGCCCTTCAAAGCCGGCTCGGTTTCTACCACGGTGCAAACCACCTGCAACGGCAAGTCAACCGAAATCGGACGACCGTCAATATACGAAACGCGAACTTGCATACCGTCGGTCAAGAACGGACGGGCATCGCCCAAAATATCGGCCGGCATCGAGAATTGCTCGAAAGTATCGTTTTCCATAAAGGTCAGTCCGGCAGAATCTTCAAACAAGAATTGGCAATCGCGGTCTTCAACCATCAGCTTTTCCACCGTATCTTCGGTACGGAAACGCTCGTTGGTTTTGGTGCCGGCTTCAACTTCTTTCATTTCTACCTGCATAAACGCGCCGCCCTTACCCGGTTTAATGTGTACGGCCTTGGTAATGGTCCACGGTTTACCCTTATATTCAATAACCCAGCCGATTCTGATGGCTCCTGCAAGTTGTTTCATATTAGTATCTCCTATTCACAATTTTAAAAAAGATTGATTTATTTCAAGCGTTAAACGATTCGCTTTGATGAGCGCAACATAAAATATTTTTTTTCATTTGGCAAGCAGAATCGTATACTTCACGTCGTCTAAAATGATAAAATCGGCGTTGAGGGCGGAGAAGTCGCAATCTTCCTCGATTTGCGCCGCGTTCTGAATCAAAAACAATTCGCCGTACCAATCAAGCAATTCCTTATTGGATTCGAAACCGTCTTTCCAAAACTTGAAAATCACAAAATCCGGCTCGCATTCGCTGACGAGCATTGCCTCGTGACGCCGATTGCGCGTCACCACCCCGAGCACCGCTTTTTTGGCTTTTTTCTGCACTTCTTTGATTGCCTTGGCCGGATTCGCCTCTTTTGCGGTATTTAAAATCAGCCCGTCGGGATTATATTGCAAATAAAAGTCGAGCGCCTTTTCGCCCTCGGCCAACACCAGCTTATCGGCCGCACAGGCTTTGGCGATAAACTCTGCCGCAAACTCCGGCGAGGTCGTATCCGGCAAAATAAAACAGCCGATTTCGGCCCGATTTAACAGCTTAAAATTTTCTTGCGTAATTCTGACGATAAAGTTTTGCATTTTAAAAATCTTTGTGTTACCAATGTTAATATATGGTTAAATATACAACAATTTTGCAGAAAGGAAAGTGTTTTTATTATGGTTATGGAAAATATGGAACAGAGCCGCAATTCGCTCATTCGCTTGAACAATATCATTGATGAACTGGCCGCAGCCGTCGCTCAGCAAAAGCAACGCTATGCGCAAATGCTGGCAGAACAGAAAAATCAAAAAGATGCGGCCGAAGCCAGAGTTGCCGTTTTAGAAACACAAACCCAAGCGCTTGCCGACGAAAAGGAAAAGTTGCACGTTGAATTAATCGCGCTGCAAAACAACACCGAAGCCGCCGACAAGGTTAAAGAGCTGCAGGCCGAGGCCGAAGCCCGCAACAATAAGATGAACGGCTTGCAAACCGAAATCCAAAATTTGAACACGGCTTTAAGCAATCGCAAAACGCAAATTGAAGAATTGACCGCCCAAAATAACGAATTAAAACAGCAGTTCGCCGCCGCGCAAGGTCGTATTGCCGAGCTTGAAAATGCCGCCGCGGCCGCCAACAACGCCGATGCGCAAATTCAGGCGCGTTTGGATGAAGCGTTAAAGCAAAAAGACGAATTAACGCAGAATTATCAACAGGCTGAACAAAAAATTGCCGAAATGCAACAAACCATAACTCAAACCACCGAAAACATCGATGATGTTGTCGCCAGATTAGAAAAGGTATTGGAAGACCATGGGACAAGTGACAATAACAATTGATAAGCGCGAATATGTGATTGCCTGCGGAGACGGTCAGGAAGCACATATTATGAAACTGTCGCGCATTTTGGACGAGAAAGCCAAACAGCTCTCCGCCAATTCCGCCACCATTAACGAGAATATGAAACTGGCGATGGTCGGTTTGTTGTTAGCCGATGAACTCTCCGATATTACCGCCGGCAAAGCAGTCGAATTTGATTCCCCGGATAAAATTCGCCACGCCGACGCCGAGGCCGCTCAAGTCATCGATTCGCAAACCGCCAAAATTGCACAAATCCTGCAAAATATCTGATTTGCGTCGTTTCGGCGACTTTTGTCCGTTTTTTTTGCTTGTAAAATCAAAAGGTTTATGTTATATTAAAAACATAGATAGGAAGACTGTCTGACACGTATTAACCGCATGTCTCTCGAGCCAACATTATCAATTCGGGAACTGTCTCTGTCCGGATCGTGGTCCGGTTATATGGTGCCCACCTAGTAACAAGCGGTTCGGTCTGAATGTAAGAGCATACGGTCAGACGGTTTTCTGTTTTTAAATCTAATCGGCACTCTCAAAATTAATCCGCGGGTCAACCAACGAATAAGTCAAATCGCTGATAAGTTTCAAAATCAACCCCAAAAGCCCGAAAATATATAACGTACCGAACACCACCGGATAATCGCGCGTAGTGATGGCTTCATAACCGAGCAACCCCAGGCCGTTGAGCGAGAAAATCACCTCAATCAACAACGAGCCGGTGAACAACATTTTAATCAAAAGCGACGGGAAACCGGCAATGATAATCAACATGGCGTTGCGGAAAACGTGGCCGTACAGAATCTTATTTTCCGGCACCCCTTTAGCCCGCGCCGTCAATACATATTGCTTATTTATTTCATCCAAAAACGAGTTCTTGGTCAACATGGTCAGACCGGCAAAACCGCCGATAACAATCGTCAGCACCGGCAACGTAATATGCCGAAAATAATCCAAAATCTTTGCTCCTAAACTCAACGTATCCCAGTTATCAGACACCAGCCCGCGTAGCGGAAACCATTGCCAATAAACCCCGCCGGCAAAAAATACGATAAAGAATACCGCCAGCAAAAACACCGGCATCGCCGAACCCACCACAATCATAAACGAGGTAATCATATCAAACTTGGAGCCGTCTTTCTGCGCCTTACGGATGCCGAGAGGAATAGCTATCAGATAAATAATCAGCGTTGACCACAGCCCCAGCGAAATTGATACAGGCAGACGTTCCTTAATCAGCTCGGTAATGCTCTTGTCGCGATAATAACTTTTGCCGAAATCAAAACACAGATAATCTTTAATCATTTTACCGTAACGATAATACCACGGCTTATCAAATCCGAACTGTTCTTCCAGCGCCTTAATCAAATCTTCCGGCACTCCTTGCGCTCCCACATATTTGGACGATGCCGAAGATTCGGACGAAGCGCTGTTATTCACTTCCGCCGTGCCGGTAATCTGCGATTTGGCATCGGTATTCATGCCGCGATACTGCGCCAAAACATAATCCACCGGGCCGCCCGGTGCCAGCTGAATAATGGCGAAATTAACCGTGATAATGCCCCACAGCGTAAACGGAATCAGCAACAAACGTTTTAAGATATAACGACGCATCCTACTTCTCCTTTATCCACCACGTAAACGGCTGAAATCCGACCTTTATATCAGTTTGCGGCTGTCCGAATTTATCATGATAAGCCACCCGCGAATACGGTGAATACCATTGAAAAATCATATAATTTTCGTGCAATAATACTCTGTCAAGCGCTTTGACGTACGCTACATAATCCGCTTTTTTCTGAGCCGAAACCAAACCCTTAATCAGCGCATCCACCACCTCGTTTTTAATGCCGATAATATTGTTACTGCCTTTAATATCGGCGGATTCGCTACCCCAATAATCACGCTGTTCGTTCCCCGGCATTTGCGAAACCCGATACGACACAATCGCCATATCAAAGTCAAAATTATCCAAACGGTTCTTGAAAATATTTACTTCCAAATTGCGGAACACCGCCTTAATCCCGATTTTGCGTAAGTTTTCGATAAACGGCAACATCACTTTGGTAAAGGTTGCGCCGTTGGCGGAATTGCTCAAAATCTCAATTTCTAACGATTCGCCGGTTTTAAGGTTGGTCATTTTCGAGTCAACAAAATCATATCCGGCTTCCCGCAACAGCACCACCGCTTTTTTCAGGTTGTCGCGGGAATCATAAATGTCCGGATTCGTAGTCAGTTCATACGGTTTTGTAAACACTTCTTCCGGCAACTTATCGCGATATTGTTCCAAAATTGCCAATTCTCTGCCCTGTGGCAAACCGGTTGCTTCCATGCCGGTATTGGTAAAATAGCTGAACAGCCGTTTATATTGATTATAAAACAGTTTTTCGTTGGCCCATTCAAAATTGAAAGCCAAATCGATGGCCTTGCGCACCCGCCGGTCCTTAAACTTATCACGCCGCACGTTATAGGCAAAATTTTGCAAAGTCGCCGGATTATTATGCTCTATATTTTCTTTTTTGATGGCGCCCGACTTGATTAAATCGTTATCATAACCGGTCATCCAAATTTTGGCGATATATTCCTCGCGGGCATCAATATCGCCCGAATAAAGCGCCTGCAAGGTAACGGTCGTATCCTGATAATAATCGTAGCGGATAACATCAAAATTATTAAACCCGCGCTGCGTCGGCAAATCTTTGCCCCAATAATTCGGATTTTTTTGCAACTCCACAAACTTATTTACCTGAAAATCCTTTACCACATACGGCCCGCTACCGAGCGGAACTTGCAATGTCGGCTTGTCAAATTCACGCCCCTCCCAATCTTTTTGCGAGAATATCGCAAACTGCGCCAAAATCATCGGCAATTCTTTGTTGTTGCTGCCCTCTTTGAAATAAAAACGCACTTCCCTTTCGCCGACTTTTTCCACGCGGTCGACATCGCCGTAATACATCCGATAAATCGGCGAGCCTTTTTCAATAATGGCGTTGAAGCTGAACACCACGTCATCGGCCGTAACCGGCGTACCGTCGGAAAACTTTGCTTTTTTGTTTAAGATAAAGCCGACATAGCTCTTGTCGTCCGGCATATCAAATTTTTCGGCCAGCAACGGGTACACCGTAAACGGATCGTCGGTCGGCGAAGTGCCGAGTGTTTCCATACTCAAACCGGCCACAAAAGTCGCCGCCACCCCCTTAAAAATATACGGATTGAAATTATCAAACGTCCCGTAGGCCGGCAACACGATTTTGCCGCCCTGCGGCGCTTGCGGATTTACATATTCAAACGCCTTAAAATCGCCGTTATACTTTGCCTCGCCGTATAGTGCAATTCGGTCGACGATTTTGGCCTGCACGCCCCAAACGGCGCAAATCCATATCAGACTAGCCGTTATAATTGTTTTCATCTGTCCAACCGCCGAAAGGATATACCAAATCTTCGTCTTTTTCTTCTTGTTTTTGCGTTTGCGGCTGCGGCATACTCTGCACCGCGGCAACGACAGGCTCTGCCGGAGCGGCCGCCGAAAGCTCGGTATCCGTCGGATAATCCGGATTATTTTCGTTTTGCGCCCTCAGCGTGTTAAGAGTATTTTGCAAATTGCCGAAAGAAGGCGCCGATATTTCTTTTTCCATCGGTTGCGGTGCTTCGGCGCTCAGCGTAGGCTCGCTGTTTTCCGCCCCAAAGGACGGCTCCAACCCGCCGCCGGCAAACGGCGATTGCTCCATTCCCGCTCCGCTGTTAAAGCTGTTGTGCAACGCCTGAAAGAACGGATCAGCCTCGTCTTCCTCATTCGGCATCGGCTCGGATTCGCGTGAAGCAAACGGATTAAACCGCGCAAAGAACGACGGCCGTTTTTGAGTCTTTGTCAGCTCATCATCGGCACGCTGGTCCGCAATCTCGTCATCATCACGGTCGACATTCACAATGGTTTCGGTAGCTTTCGGTTCTTCCATATTGGCCAATTTCAAAACCGAAGCATAATCGTTGGTTTTATGTTCCGGCACCGATTGCGGCGCGCGTTCCTGCGCATTTGCCGCCAAACCCTTAATACCATCGCTGAGCGGTGCAATAATCGAATATACTTTGCCATAAACCCCGCTCTCGATCATACTCAGGAAAATTCTGTCGCGGTCATGCTTTTCGAGCATTTGCAAAAGATTTTGGTAGCGCGAACAAAACTCCAGCAACGAACCGCGAAACACCTTGTCGCGATTGGCTTTTTCGCGTACCCATGCATCGAATGTGCTCTGATTTTTGCTGGCATCCAAAATCGCCTTGCCGAGCGACCATTTTTCGCCGCGACGCACCCGTTGCCATAACAAATCGAGCTGAGCCGAAGACGCAATATTGCAGCGCTGGATAATCTCGCTCAGCGTTTCATTCATATCCTGGATAAATACGTCAAACTTATTCAGCACAAAACCGTCTTTAATTTCGTGTTCGGCATCAAGCATAACCCGCACCACCAAATCGGTATAGTCCTGATTTTTTTGCAGTTGCGTCAGCAATTCCGATTGTTTGCGGTTCATCGCCCGATTGGATAAAAACTGGCTGAAATAACCGAACACCATCCAAATAACCAAAATCGGCAACACCACGACGGAAAGCAAAATCAGCATTGTCTGCGGGTCTTGCTCCATCAAGTGTTCCTCCGCCAATTTGGAATTGGCAAACATAACGGCATAAATCAGCCAAACCACCGATGAAAAAACAGCCGAAAAGAAAGCAAAAAACAGCATATTTATCCCTTTTTACAAAAAACATTCTCAAACTTTGCCCCATAATATCAGTAATTCGCAAATTTTTTATTAAGAAATCAACAAACATCAACAAATAAAAAAATAAACACTAAACATTTCAAAAAATTGTGATAAACTGCCAGCGTTAACATTATGAGGTAAAAAATGAGCGATACGGAAAATTTTGTGTTGGATTTTGAAAAAAACATTGTTGAAATCGAAGAAAAAATCGAGCATTTGCAATCTATGGCCCGGACCGAAGATTTGGATATCAGCCGCGAAATCAAAAAGTTGCAGAAACACCTGCAAACCCACACTGAACAAGTTTATCGCCATTTAACGCCGTGGCAGAAGGCGCAAATTGCCCGCCATCCGTCGCGTCCGCATTGTTTGGATTATGTTAAGGCTCTGATTACCGATTTTGTGCCGCTGGCCGGCGACCGTCGTTTTGGTGATGACCCGGCGATGGTTTGCGGTTTGGGAAATTTTGAAAATACGCCGGTAATCGTTATCGGACAGGAAAAAGGCAACGACTTGGATTCCCGCATTAAGTATAATTTCGGTATGGCCAAACCGGAGGGCTATCGCAAGGCCCAGCGCCTGATGGATATGGCGGAAAAATTCAAGCTGCCGGTTTTGAGTTTTGTGGATACTGCCGGCGCTTATCCGGGTATTGACGCCGAAGCCCGCGGTCAGGCCGAAGCCATCGCTTCCTCCATTGAAAAATGTCTGCAAATCAAGGCCCCGATTATTGCTACCGTTATCGGCGAAGGCGGCTCCGGCGGCGCGATTGCCATTGCCGTGGCCGACAAAGTTTTAATGCTCGAACACTCGATTTATTCGGTTATTTCGCCGGAAGGATGTGCCTCGATTTTGTGGCGTTCGGCCGATAAAACCAAAGAAGCGACCGAAGCCCTGCACTTGACGGCGCAAGATTTGAAAAAGCTGGGTATTATCGATGAAATCGTGCCGGAACCGATCGGCGGCGCCCACCGCAACCCGGAACAGACCATTGAAAATCTGCGCACGGCACTCAAACAGAATTTGCAGGAGCTTTCCGGCGTTGCCTACGATAAACTCAAAAAAGAGCGCACCGAAAAGTTTATGAAAATCGGCACCGAATTCGTCCAGGTTAAAAAAGCCAAAGGTTAGAAATTAATTTGCCGCAAATAAAGAACCTTGAAAATCATGCTCTGATTTTCAAGGTTCTTTGTGTTTGTCCTATTGTGCTACCTTCCACTCGCCCTTGGTTATCTCCAGATAAGACTTAATCCAGGCATTGACTTTTTCCTCGTCCCTATAGTCCCAACCGCAGATATACCTCTCGCCGAGGCAGATTATCGGGGTAGAAACCTGGTCACCGTCGTCACCCAACTTATAATAGAATTTGGCCGCTTTGAAATAATCTTTGGCCTTATTTCCATTAAAACCGGGGGCACCCTCGTCCAGCTCGATAAACTCGACATAGCTCTCCAATCTGGCATCTGCAGGCAGTTCAAATTCCTCTTTCCAGGTGTCGAAAGATGCACGAAAATACTTCTCAGCGGCCGCACTTCTGCTGCAACTTGCAGACTTCAGGAACAACACCTTGTTCTTGCTCTGCTCCTTGACATTCACGGAAGGCGCAACTTCATCCTCAATCAGACAAGAAGAAAGATTGAGCACCATGGCCGTCACAGCCATAAACAATAATAGTTTTTTCATAATGTGTGTTTGTTTTTTGGATAAATAATACAGGATATACCTATACTTTAGCAAAAATATTTATTTTGTCAATAATATAATTCATTTTCTTGGCAAGCCGCACCGATTCATCAACAGCCTTGCTCAAAGCGCTTGCAAAATATTGCAAAACGGCTTATAAATTAGCTATTCGCTAACATTTATTTTGCAAAGGAAACGAACTATGGCTAACAAATATGCGGGAACGCAAACCGAAAAAAATCTGTGGACGGCTTTTGCCGGCGAAAGTCAGGCACGCAACAAATATACTTATTTTGCCAGCGTAGCTAAAAAAGAGGGTTTTGAACAAATCTCCGAAATCTTCACCAAAACCGCGGCCAACGAAAAAGAGCACGCCGAATTATGGTTTAAAGAACTGGAAGAACTCGGCGATACGGCTGCTAACCTGGCTGCCGCTGCTGCCGGCGAAAATTATGAGTGGACCGATATGTACGAGGGTTTTGCCAAAACCGCCGAAGCCGAAGGTTTTCCGGCATTGGCCGCTAAATTCCGCGGCGTGGCGGCGATTGAAAAAACACATGAAGAAAGATATCGTGCTTTGTTGAAAAACGTTGAAACGCAAGAAGTTTTCAAGCGTTCAACGGTTAAAGTATGGGAATGCCGCAACTGCGGACACATTATTGTCGGCACCGAGGCTCCGGCTGCTTGTCCGGTTTGCGCCCATGCCCGCAGCTATTTTGAATTGCGCGCCGAAAATTACTGATTTATCAGCGCTTAAACTTTATTTACATCGTCCCGGCAATCGTCGGGATGATGTTTTTTTATGGCGATATTTTGCTTGACTTTGACAAAAATAAAATGTATGGTAGCACTACAAAAAAATCATTATATCTATGCAAAATTACTGGGTTTATATTATCGTTATTCTCTGGGCCCTCGCTATGTGCTGGGTTGTCTACGAGATTGTGTGGAAAGTTCGTCAGATACGTTTTATCAACTATCTGCGCAAACTTTCAAATGAAAAGCTCTCGGCACTCTACACCGAAAGGTGGCTGAAAGTGAACGCCGAAATTCTTGAAGACCGACTGCAGCTTATGCAATATATGGAAATTATGCGTGAGCTGTTGCGCCGAAATCTCTACACCGGAAAAATTGTACACTAACATCAATAGTATATGTATAGCTATATCTCTATTTTAGCATGCTTTGCGTGCATTGGTATCGGTTATGTGGTTTATGAGTTCGTATGGGCACTTCGTCTCCGCAAAATTCGGCAGGAATACCGCAATATGTCTGAAAGAGAGTTGCGGGAGAAAAAGCGAGAACTCAGCCAAAAGCTCCATGACTTCTTCTCTCTGAAGTCATCTCAGGGTGGCTGTATGCCGAACAAAATGTTGCTCCTCAGGCACGGCTGCCTGTTGGAAGAATTTGAGTATCGGCATCTGCCGGAGTAAAAAAAGACGTATGCTTAATCGGCATACGTCTTTTTTGATTGCTACATACAATCACCCGGCGGACAAGAGGCAAATGATTCTAACTTTATCACAAGATTTTATCCTAATCTTGACGTGTTATGATATGCTCCGGATACGGCGGCAAATTTTTGAGTTTTTCCCTAAAGAAAAACGGATACGCATTATATTCGCTCAACCTATCCAGCGGCAACCACACCATTTTTTCCTCTGTAGTATTGTTTGCGGTTTTGCCGTGACTGTTTAACTGCCGAGTGCCGCGCGATTTCATTAAAAAATAAAACGTAACTTCATGGCACGCTAAATCTTTCAACTCGCCGTCATCACGCTTAAAAAAATTCTCCTGAATAAAAGCCAGCCGCTCGATTTGATAATCAACACCGGTTTCTTCTTTAACTTCACGCCGCACCGCATCTTCCGCGGTTTCGCCGAGTTCCACCCCGCCGCCGATTGTATAATAGTAATCTTCCGCATCATTGGTGGCAAACAAAACCGCGCCGTTTTCGATGATAATCGCCGCCGCTCGCAAACGAAACCGCCGCTTATCCTTGGTTTGAAAACATATATCGTTGCTTATCATTTCGACCGAATTAACTGTTTTCATCGCGCGTCCTTTCGCTCAAAAATGCCTTAATCTCGGCAACGGTTTGTTGCGGAGTTTGCCGGCTGTTATCGATAATCAAATCGGAATGCAAAGGCGCATGAAAATTTGCCTCATACATAGCTTTTATGCGAGATTGCTCCCACTCCGTCAGACTTCTGGTGCCGCGATTTTGCAAACAAACTTCCAATTTCGGCGCCAATGTTATGTTCAAGAACACTGTATTTAAATCGGCGAACTTACACCACCGCCGATAATTTTCCTCATCCATCGGATAAGCAAAAATAATATAGCTAAAATTTTCCGTTTTTCTTTGCTCGATTATCTTATCCAGCCGCTTCAAGCGTTCGCGCCAACCCTTATGCATTGTTATACCGAGTTTTTTCTCTTCGGCATCGCTCATTAAATTATCAACCTCAATAAACAGAGCATTCTCAAGTTGTTGTTCCAAAAGCTTGGAAACAGTTGATTTACCGGCATTTATCGGCCCGTTAATGTTAAGAATTACCGTCATTTATCCGTCCTTTTTTTTACAAAAACCTCAACATCGTGATATGTGCCGAACAAATACTCGGCCTTACTCAAAACACGGTCAAGCTTATAACCCAGTCTTTGCGGCACTTTTACCGATGGCAAATTATCGGCATTACACCAAATTTCAAACCGCTGAAAACCGGCTCTGAAAGCTTCTTTTTCAAGTAATTTCATCGCTTGAACGGCGAACCCTTTACCATATTGAGTTTTATCCAACCAATAACACCCTTCCGCAATATTATCATCCTTAATTTTAATTCCGGCAAAACCGAGAATTTTGTTTTTTGCATCAACTATAAAATAGAAGAACATTTCTCCGTTCCGGCGCTTTTCGGCGTAGTTTTTAATTTCTTCAATCGCCTTATCTTTGGTATTTATCTGTGAAGTATGCGGCAAAAATTTAAATTCCTCTGCATTACTTTGCACAATCGTCGCAAATTCCTCCGCACGCTCAACATCCGTTGCCGCAATCAACCAAAAATTATTTCCTTTTATTTCTTCAGCGAATGTATACTTGCTCATCAATTTTCTCTCGATATTGATTTATTGCTTCTAAAAATTCGTTGAAAAAGAGCTCCGGATGCTGTGCAATTTCTTTATATAATTCCGGCAAAGATACCCTGCGTACTTCTGCCACCTCGTTTTTATCCGGTACAATTTCTCCATCGGACTGCGCCACAAACACATGGTGAAAAGCAACTTGTTTGCCATCACGAACAACCGGAAACGCGGCAATTTGATATTTTATTTTGGCATCTATACCCATTTCTTCTTTTAGTTCACGCTTTGCAGCATCTTCATAATCTTCGCCGGCATCGACATGACCTGCGGCCGAATAAGTCCACAATCCTCCCCATTTTTTATGCGCCGCGATTTTTTGCAAAACTAACTCGTTTTTTGAATTAAACAACAGCACCGCCGCAATCATAACAAAACGTCCTTCTTTCAACGGAGTTCCTCGTAATTGTGTGCCGATTATATCATCATCTTTATCCGCCAACGCAATCAACGGTTTACCGGCCGCCATTAAGGCATACGGGGTAGCGTTTTTATCGCTCAAATCGGCAATTTTTACCCATACGGCACCGCCGGAATCCAGACCATCGCCCGTCGCCCGCGGAGTGCCGCTGATTTTAACATCATACAAAACCGCCTCGTGTTGCAACACACCTTTTTCGCCGCTCTGCGGTGTGAAATCCGCAAAAATTATGGTTTTATGCCTCTCATTTTCCGCCTTAACCACCTCGCAACCGGTTTCTTCTTTGATTTCGCGCTTGAGCGTATCCGCATAACTCTCTCCCTTTTCCTGACTACCGCCCGGCAAATCATACATTCCGGTATACGGCCCGCGCGCTTTTTTAATCAGCAAAATTTTATCGTCTTTGATTATACTGCCGTAAACCCCGAAATGTGCCTTTGTCACGCACGGGTCGCGCAACAAAATATGCTTGAACCACTTTTCCTGAAAAGCGATGTCCTCTTCAATAATTTCGTCGGCCAAATCGTAGGATTCCGGCACCACTATCAGCTTATCGTCGTCGTCATCGGTGCGGTGCACCACCGCAATACAGCGCCCGACATACTCCTTAAGCGGCTTATCTTCCATCAAAACATAGGCATCCAATTCTTCGCCGTCGCCGGATTTGGTATACGGAATAAACCCGTAATTTACCTTATATTCAAAGCCGTGTTTCGGGTGCTTACTCCCCAGCGGTCGGTCGATTTTTACATGCACGATTTGCCCGATATACTTGGTGTTCGGCAGATTATGCAACACCACCGGATAGTCGTCCATACAATCCCACGGCTGATACTGTTTGGCTAAAGTATCAAATTCATCTTCTCTGATATACAGTTCATCCTGATTTTCTGCCGACCTTTTCAAAATTCGCTGTTTTGCCGTTTGCATATCGCAAAAAACATTATGAAAAACGACATTATCGGTTATTTTTTTGGCGCGATTATATGCTTTTTCACGAACTTCATGATTCCAAAAACCGTAATCCATTATAACATCGGTACCGGTTGCAATAATTTTTTGCGCCAAATCCCACAATACCTCGTCAACTTTATCATAATTTATATGAAAGTCTTCATAAGGCATATTACGACCGTATAATTTTACCATATATTCGTCATGCGTCAAACGCACCGCCGACAATTTCTTTTCAAGCTCTTTGGCTATCGTGGTTTTACCAAAGCCCATAAAACCGACCATCAAATGAATTGTTGCCATTCTTTATCTCCGAAAATTGCCGGATAAATACGCTTATCCGCCGTTATTTCCACAAACTCGTAACACCGGCCTTCGAATTCTTCTTCCAACATCGGAATTTTATCTTTTTGCATATATTCCGACGGTAAGGTTGCCGCAAAAAGAATCATAATCTCATGCCCTTTTTGATTACCGAAAGTAAAGATATTTTCATAAACTCCGAGTTTTTTACCCACGCTGATTTCAACTCCGATTTCTTCTTTAATTTCGCGTTGCAAAGTTTCCGCCGCCGTTTCGCCGAACTCAATTCCGCCGCCCGGCAAGCGATAGAATTTTTCCTTTTTTACCGGGTCATGGCAAGCCATCGCCAACACTTTGTTCGCCTTTTTTATAACCGCTATCGCCACCGCGCGGATTTTGCCCCAGCGTTTTTGCGTATATATCCACACCCGTCTCTTTTGAACACCGTTTTTAAAGGTTGGAGCAACCTCGCAACCGCTGTATTCGAGCATAACTTTATGCATAACCGCATACGAGCCGACATTTTTTTCTTTACAGGTCACCAAAACTTTATCCAAACCCATTTCCGCGGCCTTTTGCAAGCATAATTTCAGTCCGGCGGTCACATATCCCTTGCGCTGTTCGGAAGGCCGAATCTGGTATGCAATATGCCCGCCGATCTGTTCCAACTCCGGGGTTAACTCGTGCCGCAAATCAAAAGTGCCGATGTATTTATCACCCTCCACCAGCCAAAAAACCGTGTGTGCCACGCGACCCGGTGCCAATCCTATTCCCAAGCGGTTATTTTCCGTTGTTGTAAAATATTCGGCAAAATCATTATCCGCCGCCGCAACCATTTTGCCGACAGCGTGAATTTCAAATTCCGACGGCGCCGCCTTGTATTCGGCAATCGCCTCCCGAACACTTGATAAATATTTTTTCTGCGGTAGCACCAATTCCGGCATTTTATAAAGACCCTTTCTTAACGAAAAACACCGCCGATTTATTTTACATAAATCAGCAAAATTAAGAGATACAGCGCAAACGTCAGCCCCAACGTATACAGCACCAAAGTCAGCAATACGCTGAGCTGCGGATGTTCCGGAATATTTGCCACCGGCAGAGCAATTTTTTTATTACGGGCATTTTTAACGATTTCTTTGAGTTTGTCTTTGCGCCGCAAAAACAGAAAAACCATATAACACAGCAACACAATCAAAATGCCGTAACCGAGCGGTTCGGCCAATTCCGGCGCCGCCCGCAAGCACCAAAAAGCGGCAACCCCGAGCGCCAACATCACAAAATACGGCAACCCCTGCATAACCAGCGGAAAATACGCAATCAGCAAATATGCCAACAAAACCCCGATAACTATACGAGCAATCATTTTTCTTCTCCTCTGTTGTATCATAAATAAATTGCCTTTAAAAAACAATCTTTTTGTTAACCTTTTTTTTAACAGGACGCGCTAGATTGTGATAATATCAAATAAAAGGGTATTAAAATGGACGCAAAACAGATTTTAGAAGATAATTTTGAAGAAAAAAACAAAAGTTTTCTGTATTATCTGCACGAAAAATCCTCATTCAGTAAAGATGCTTTCAAACAACTTTACGAGAGTATACGCACTGCTGCCGAAGATAATGTCAACATTAATCGCACGGCGCAACAAATAACCCATATTTACGGACAAATACTCAAGTGCTTTCTGTATCATTTTGATAAAAACGATAAATATAAAATTGCCAATCTTCCGGAAAACTATAACAAGATGATTGAATATTTGGAAAAAAGCGTGGAATATTATTTTACCACCAGAATTTAACAGGGAGGATTATATGAAAATTTTACAGATTTGTGCCATGATTTTATGCTTATCCCTCGGCTATGTATCGCCGACCAATGCCGCTCCGGACGATTTTGCCCGCCACGATATTACGGCACAGAAAAACCTTAAAAAAGGACCGCGCCACCATCGTGCCATGAGTAAGGCTATGATGGAAGATTTAAACCTTTCCGCCGAGCAAAAAGCCCAGTGGGAAAAAATTGCCGAGCGCCGCAAAAACGAACTTGCTCCGTTGCGCGAACAAATGCAAAAACTGCGTGAAAAAGAACAATGGATAGATAAAAAATACGATGCGGAAATCAGAAAGCTCTTAAACGCCGAGCAAACCAAAAAATACGAATCGATGTTGCCGCAAAGACCGCCGAAACCGGAAGGTAAAAGACCTCATGCTGATAAAAAATAAAGCACAAAAAAAATCGGAGGTTAACTCCGATTTTTTTACATACCGTACAAATATTTATAAGCTCCGTAGGCCAACGCCCCGAGCACCCCGAAGGTTACTAAATAAATCGGCAATTTAAGAATAAATTTAAACAGCGAAATCACGACAAAAAATCCGATAATCATCGCGATGGTTGATGTATCCATATTCATTTTTTCATCTCCGATATTGTTTTTTTGCATTGTAAAATAAAATGATTGAAAAGTAAACATTGAAATTCGCCGAACGAAAATTATTTTCAAAAC